>Ga0209467_1001195_pt1 | contig 24234 bp, 21 predicted proteins | sample Higcelwee11metaG_FD_187175 | JGI IMG/M metagenome (GOLD analysis project Ga0209467, IMG submission 187175) | Freshwater pond sediment microbial communities from the University of Edinburgh, under environmental carbon perturbations - High... | ecosystem: Environmental > Aquatic > Freshwater >... | reverse complement strand
TTAATCTTGACGGCGGCGGATCGACCACGCTTGTAATTCCCGGTGAGGGTAGCAACGGTGTGGTTAACAGACCATCAGGAAAGGAGGAGAGACCTGTGCCGAGCATTCTTTTTGTGAGATAAGAAACCAGTAAAAAATAAAACCAAACAGTTATGAGCTATACACTTCAGCCGGGCCGTAAGGCCCCCGATTTCAGGCTCCCCGCCACTGACGGCAAGGAATACAGCCTGTCAGACTTCAAGGATCACCCATACCTGGTTGTATTCTTCACATGCAACCATTGTCCCTATGTAATTGGTTCAGACGAGGTGACAAGAGCTACCGTGGAGAAGTTCCGTGATTTCGGAGTGGCCTTTGTGGGCATAAACTCAAACAGCGAGAAGACTTATGAGGAGGACAGCTTCCCTCACATGGTTGAACGGATGAAGGAGCATCGTTTCCCATGGAAATACCTTTATGACAGGGACCAGACGGTGGTGAAGGCTTACGGTGCCCTGAAAACGCCGCACTTCTTTGTCTTCAACAGTGACAGGGTGCTGGTTTATACAGGCAGGGGCGTTGACTCTCCCCGTGACACCTCGCGCATGACCGTCAATGATCTTGACAGGGTTCTTGATGAGCTGGTCTCCGGCAGGGAAATCAGCGTGGCAGTGACCAATCCCATTGGATGCAACATCAAGTGGGAAGGACATGATGCCAAATGGATGCCACCGGAAGCGTGTGACCTGGTATGAGCGCCCCGGCAATTGACATCACCGGCCTCACCAAGACTTACGGCAGAGACAGGGGGATTGAGGATATCAACCTCCAGGTTGATGAGGGCGAGATATTCGGTTTTATCGGTCCCAACGGCGCCGGCAAATCGACCACGATCAGGGTGTTGCTGAACCTCCTGTTTCCCACTTCCGGAAAAGCTCAGATAATGGGTATGGATGTGGTCAGGGATTCAAAAAAGATTAAGTATCACACCGGCTATGTTCCGTCGGATGCAAATGCTTACCCTCACATGGAGACCGAGGAATTCCTACGGTACTGCGGCAGATTTTTCAGACCCGACGGCAACGGGAGGCGAATCAATGAGCTGACGGAGCTGTTCGAGGTAGACCGTAAAAGAAAGATCTCAGATCTTTCAATGGGGAACCGGAAGAAAATATCCATTATCCAGAGCCTCCTGCATGAACCGAAACTCCTGATTGTGGATGAGCCTACAATGGGCCTTGATCCTCTGATGCAGTCCAGGTTCTTCGAGCTGCTGAGATCAGAGAACCGTAAGGGAATGACTGTATTCTTTTCGTCTCACACGCTGAGCGATGTGCAGATGCTGTGCAGGCGGGTTGCAATAATCAGGGAGGGCAGGATCATCAAGGTGGAAGAGATAGAAACACTCAGAAAAAGGCAGCTGAAGAAGATATATGTCGAGTTTAATGGTCAGGAAGACAATCCTTTGATGGGATTGCAGGGAATTGAGGATACTCCCCTGGTTTCAGGCCGGACAGTGAAATTCCTCTTCTCCGGAGATATCAACAGGCTCCTTTCGACACTCAGTAACAGGAATATTACTGATATGACAATAGAGGAGCCCTCACTGGAGGAGATCTTCATGCATTACTATAACTGATTCCCGGACGGCAAGATGAACAGTAATCTATTTTTCAGGGAATTAAGGAGCAACGCGGTAACGCTCCTGATCTGGACTGCGGTGATAACAGCTCTTACAGCTCTTACTATGTCATTCTACGGTGTCTTCCTGGAAAACAACCAGAAGATACTTGCCATGATCAGCATACTCCCGGAGGGGACCCTGCAGTTCAAGGGTATCTCTGATGTTGACGACCTGTTTTCAGTCCTGGGATTCTATTCCGCCAACAATGTAATTTATATGCTGGTGCTGGGAAGTATCTATTCCATTGTGCTCTCCTCCGGTATCCTCCTCAGGGAGGAATACAACAAGACGGCGGAATTTCTGCTTGCCTGGCCCCTTACCCGCGGAGAGATCTTCTTCAGCAAGGCGGCAGTAGTATTACTGAATGTCCTGGTCATAAATATTGTGACCGCTATTGCGGGATACATTACCCTTGAGATCGTCAAGAGAGAACCCTTCAGCAGAGATGCTTTTCTTGTAATGACGCTCTATACCCTCCTGCTCAACCTGTTTTTCGCCTCGCTCGGACTCTTCATGTCAACGCTGGTGAAGCGAGCCAAACCGATAACCACCCTCAGTATCGGCCTGGTGCTCATCCTGTATTTCATCTTCACAATCTCAAACATCACGGAGAGCCTATCGGCAATAGGTTATGTGAGCCCCTATAAATTCGTGAACCTCGATACACTGAACCCGAATTACGGGATTGAGTTCATCTCCGTTCTTTACTTTGCCGGGTTGACGATGCTTCTGACAATGACCTCTTTCAGGCTCTACAGGCGTAAAGACATCTATTTATAGACCTCATCAACACAGAAATGAAATCAACAAAATACATAATTACAGTGCTGGCAGCAACTCTATTAACATGCAATGTGTCTCAGGCACAGGATTACTCAGCGAATATTTTTGAAGGTCGCGATGACGTTGGCGCTTGCAGTCTCAAGGGTGACCTCCACTTCATGCCAGGGAACCAGGAATACATTATTACCGGGTCGGGAGACAACATCTGGTTCGGTGAGGACCAGTTCCATTATGCATGGAAGAAGCTCAGCGGGGACTTCATCCTCCGTGCAAACATCAGTATTATAGGCGAAGGCAGTCATGAGCACCGGAAGGCCGGGTGGATGATTCGACAGAGTCTTGATACAGGTTCACCGCATGTAAGCGGCACGGTACACGGAGACGGCCTGACGTCACTGCAATACCGGACAGCAGAGGGAGGTGAGACCTCCGAACGAAGATCGCCATTGACAGCGCCAGATGTGATCCAGCTTGAACGAAGGGGTGATAAGTTCATCTTCTCCTGCGCCTTGGCCGGTAATCCCTTTGATACTGTCATGATCACCTCCGGCCTGCCAGAAGGTGAGGTTTATGCCGGACTGTTCATCTGTTCGCATGACAACAATGTTTCTGAGAGCGCCAGGTTCACCAATGTGCGCATCATCAGGCCTGCGAAGGATGATTTCGTGCCTTACCGCGACTATCTGGGGAGCAATCTCGAAATCATGGATGTAGTGACCGGCCACCGAAAAGTAATTTATCAGGCTCCCAATTCCATCCAGGCACCCAACTGGACACCGGACGGCAAATACCTGATATACAACAGCGAGGGACATCTTTACAGGTTTGACCTTGCGGCCGGGAAGCCGGAGCTGATCAACTCAGGCTTTGCAACAAGCAATAATAATGACCATGTTCTCTCATTCGACGGTAAGATGCTGGGTATCAGTCATCATGTGGCTGAGGAGGATAACAAATCAATCATCTTTACGATGCCCGTGAGCGGAGGCACCCCTGAACGCATAACAGCGAAGGGTCCCTCCTACCTCCACGGATGGTCTCCTGACGGCAAATACCTGACCTATACTGCGGACCGCGGTGGCAACTATGATATTTACAAGATCGCCATAAAGGAAAAGAAGGAGATCAGGCTCACCGATGCCCCGGGGCTGGATGACGGATCGGAGTATTCACCTGACGGAAGGTATATTTATTTCAATTCGGCACGCACCGGCGCCATGCAGCTATGGAGGATGAAACCCGACGGTTCGGAGCAGGAGCAGCTTACCTTTGACAAGTATAACGACTGGTTCCCTCACATCTCACCGGACGGGAAACAGATAGTCTTCCTCTCCTTCCTGCCGGATGTCAGGGCTGATGATCATCCCTTTTACAAGCATGTGTATATCAGGATGATGCCTGCAGATGGAGGCACACCCAAAGTAATCGCCTATCTTTACGGAGGCCAGGGCTCTATCAATGTGCCAAGCTGGTCGCCCGACGGCAATAAAATTGCTTTCGTCAGTAACACAGGTGAACTGAAGCCTTAAACATCCATGAAAAAAGTATTTATCCCGGTCACTATCTGCTTTTTACTTTCATCAGGTTGCAGCTTCTTCAGCAAACCTGACAGGGAGTATGTTCTATGGTACGACACGCCGGCGGAAGAGTGGACCGAAGCCCTTCCCACAGGCAACGGGCGTTTGGGCGGGATGCTGTTCGGCAATCCCCTGGTGGAGAGGCTTCAGGTGAATGAAGAGTCGCTTTGGGGAGGTATCAATGTCCCCAACAACAATCCGGGTGCGCTTGAGAACCTTCCGCAGATAAGGAAGCTGATCCTTGAGGGAAAGATCCCGGAGGCTTATGAACTTGCGGAGACGCATCTGTCCGGCATACCCGGCAAGACAAGATCATACCAGACCTTAGGAGATATTTACTTTCATTTTGCCGACACCACATCAGAGCTGACAAATTACCGGCGTGAGCTGGACCTTGAGACAGGCATAGCCAGGGTTAGCTTCGAGCGGGATGGCGGCAAGGTTGAATATGAGGTATACTCATCAGCCCCTGATGATATCATGGTTATCTCCCTTAAATCAGAGGAAGAGGGCGGACTTGACATGTCACTCTCGCTGCAAAGGCCGCAGGATGCGGTTATCACCGTGACGGAGAACAGAATTGACATGGAGGGGCAGATAGTAGACCCGGAGGACCCCGGTCTTGGTCCGGCCGGCGATCACATGAAGTTCTTTGCCTCGCTGATGGTGATGAGCTGTGACGGGACGCTCACCGCAGCTGACAGTGTACTCAGATACACCGGTGGCACGGAGATGGTGCTGTTTTTCAACGCCTGCACCGACTATAACATTGACGGCCTTGACCTGGACCGGACGAAAGACCCGCGCAAGTGCTGCACTGACGCAATCAGCGCAGCCTCATGGAAATCGTTTAAGCTGTTGAGAGAATCCCACATCGCTGAGCACAGTGGCATGTTTAACCGTGTTGGTCTGTGGCTTGCCGGTGACCCCACCGCCGACACCATACCCACTGATGAGCGACTCAGGAGGTTCCAGGCCGGGGCTGATGATCCGGGCCTGATCGCCACTTATTTTCAATACGGCCGGTACCTGCTGATGGGATCTTCACGCGGCCCGGCCCGGTTGCCTGCTAATCTGCAGGGGATATGGAACAAGGATCTGCTGGCTCCGTGGAACTCCGATTACCACACCAATATCAACCTGCAGATGAACTATTGGCCTGCGGAAGTGTGCAATCTGACCGAAACGGCAGAGCCTCTGACACGTTTTATGGAGGAATTGACTGCTCCTGGAAGTGTCACTGCGCGTGATACTTACGGTGCGAAGGGGTGGACAATGCATCACACTACTGATGTCTTCGGCAAGACTGCGGTGATCGACGGGGTTTACTGGGGAATGTTCCCTCTGGGCGGAGCATGGATGACCCTTCCGTTATGGGAACATTATGAATTTACAAATGATACATCCTATCTCCGTGAGAGGGCATACCCCGTCATGAAGGGGTCTGCGGAGTTCATCAGGAGTTTCCTGGTTGAAGACGCACAGGGACGTCTTGTGACTGTTCCCTCCTACTCACCGGAGAACAGTTACATTGATCCGGCCAGCGGCAAGGAGTTCAAGCTGACCTATGCGCCAGCCATGGACAACCAGATCATCCGCGAGGTGCTTGGCAACTGCCAGAAGGCTTCAGCCATCCTTGGTGTTGACCGGGAGTGGGCTGACTCGCTGCAATTCATCCTTGACAGGGTCCCGCCCGACAGGGTGGCATCAAACGGTACAATCATGGAGTGGATTGAAGATTACCAGGAGGCGGAGCCGGGACACCGGCACATGTCACACCTCTTCGCACTGCATCCGGGCACCCGGATAACGCCTGAGACGCCTGAGCTGTACGCCGCGGCACGCAGAACACTTGAAAGGCGGATGGCCAACGGTGGCGGTCATACAGGCTGGAGCAGGGCATGGATCATCAACTTCTACGCACGCCTCCTTGACGGCGACGAGAGCTACATTCACCTGAGACAGCTTCTTGAGAAATCGACTCTGCCGAACCTCTTTGATAACCATCCTCCGTTCCAGATCGACGGCAACTTCGGGGGCACGGCCGGCATAGCGGAGATGCTGCTGCAGAGCCATAACGGGGTCGTTCAGATTCTCCCGGCACTGCCGCAGGCGTGGCCTGAGGGCAAAGTAACAGGACTGAAGGCCAGGGGAAACTTTGAGATCGGCGCAGAGTGGGTTGATGGTGTTGCCAGCCTGATCACCGTTAAGTCGCTCTCCGGTGTGCCTCTGAAACTGGCATACCGGGAAAAGAACATAACTATGGAGACTGAAAAGGGTATTACATACAAGTTTGACAGCGATCTGACATGGATAAAGTGATCCTCTTCATTGCCCTGAGCATACCTGTTATTTTCTTTTCAAAAGAGAGCCTGTTTGATTTCAGGAGCCACGGGTTCACAAGGTTTTTCAGCTGGGAGTGTATCCTGGCCCTTTTCGTCATCAATTATGACAAGTGGTTCACGGATCCCTTATCAGTGAAGCAAATCATTTCATGGCTGTTGCTGGCAGTCTCGGCCTGGTTTGTGAGCGAGGCAGTCATAAGGCTCAGGCGTGCCAGGAAGCCTGGCATTGTCAGGGTTGACGAAAAGCTCTTCAAATTTGAGAAGACCACCGAGCTTGTCACCGCCGGGATCTTCAGGTACATCCGGCACCCAATGTATTCCTCGCTGCTGCTTCTTGCGTGGGGGATCTGGCTCAAGCAGCCTCTTTTCTCCACCCTGCCTGTCGTACTGCTTGCATCATGGCTTCTCTGGCTCACTGCAAAGCGCGACGAGCAGGAGTGCCTGACATATTTCGGTGACAGTTACAGGGAATACATGACCCGGACAAAGAGGCTCATTCCGTTCCTTCTATAAGGCTGCCCTGATAGCTTCCTGAAATGCTGCTCAGAAGCCTATTCAGAGTTTGGTCAGAAGGCTATCTCCAGCTGTCGATTTTATCAAGCGGGTATATAGGCCTGGGAATGGCCACATAGTTAAGCGCAAACGGGTCTGTGTTGCTCAATCCGGGCGATATAACATTCACAGTCTTCCTGTTATAGAGAAGATAGTTATACCGGAACGGGAAGAGGTTTTTGACAACCACAATATCTGCCTTCCATATCGAGAGCCCCAGGTCCTTGAAATCCCCTGGAGTCCTTGATGCCATCGGCAGTTCGGAGAGGATCAGGTGGATGCCGTTATGTTTCACAATAACAGTTTTTCCGAACGAGGTCTCCTGTTTGAGTGCTACTGTTCCGGTATATGTAAATGGCCGGTTGTAGACTGTATCAATCTTCCCTCCCACTGACAGTGTCACCTCATCGCCCATGCTGCTGTTCCATGCTTCGCGTGCCGCTGCTTCATCGCGCAGGGTGATGTAAGAAGTCATCTCACTACCCTGTTCAACCAGCGCTTTGAGTATCCAGGTGCTTTCTCCCGGCGTGCCTGTGCCCACGGCGTCAGACACATCGCAAAAGACCAGGGTCCCAAGAACCCGCGCAGTCTTTTTCTCATGTGCCATAGCCACCGCCTCTTCGGCAGTGTTGCCCTCAGGCTGGGGAACATCACGTACAGCCCACGCCATCGTGGCGATCTCATCTGCCAGCCTGGCTGAAAGACCGGGGTTGCCATCCGTGATGCCGACGGTACTGTAACCCAGTTCAGGGTCATCGATCCAGATATGGACCGGGAAGAATGAGACAGAGAGCACGTCAGGCTGCTTCTCCATCTTCTTCATTGCTGCGAATATCTTGTTGAAAGGAGGCAGGAAGTCGATGTTGATGCCTCCGCCCTTCAGGAGCTTCATCTTGTTCACAACCATTACCGGTTCGATCTCCCCGAATAGGGTGCGGATCAGAATATCACCCGCACGGAAAGCCGTCTTGAAATGATCACGGTGCGGGTTGGTATGGTAACCCACGATTATATCGGCATTATCAGCCCTGCGCTTTGTGACGTTGGCATGGAGGTCGAAGGTCACGGCTATTGTTACATCCGGGCCGACGGCTTCCCTCAGAGCTGTTATCAGGTCGCCCTCAGGGTCGTACATCCCCTGTACGCCCATGGCACCGTGAAGTGAGAGGTATATCCCGTCAACCTGCGGATGGCTGGCTGTCGCCTCCAGAATGAGTTTCTTAATTTTGGCATAGAAGAGGCTGTCTACCGGTCCGCCCGACATTGACTTCGCCTGCAGAATGGGTATCGCTTTTATTCTTCCCATGCCGCTCTTCTCCACAGCAGAGAGGAAGCCTGCAAGCTGTTTGTCCTCCTCCATAGCGGGAGCCAGCACATCTTCCCCGAAGAAAAGATGGTCGGCCCTGAAGTTAACTTCCGTTGTGATAACAGGTGAGAAGCTGTTCACCTCATGCATGAACTCGGCAAAAAGTATTGTTTTCTGATCCTGCTGATCCATCTGATCCGGGGATGATGAGCATGATGACAGCATCGCCGACATGACAAGACCGAAAGCTGCTACAATTGATCGGACGCGATAGTATTCCTGAATCATAATTTTGTATATTTAAAACAAAAATAGAAAAATATAGATTGCCCGAATCTTAATAAAGTTTTGTTCTAAACCCAATTAACGCTGCTTTACGCAATAGATGCACAGGATGAAAGATGTTTTCTCACCGTGCAAATGCTGAATTGAAATTTTTCTTTAGCTGATTTTATGTTCGAGTGGGTCAGGCACTGGCGATACGGAAACCAGTACAGTTATGAAAAGTACTTCAGGCACAGCGACAGAAGGCCTGCAGGCAAATCCGGTATTATCCTTGCTGACCTGGGCATGCCTGAGGATTTTGACCCGGAGTTTTATACCAAATTCATGGATCATGTTTTTGTCTATTCTATTCCCGGATTCCTTCAGCCGCTTATTCTTGCAGACAGGGGAATTGCTCTTATCGACCCGGCCAATCCTCTGGCGAAGGAAGAATTCAAACCGGCCAGTCTGGTTGACATGAACGGCTCAAGTAAAAACAGAAAGGGGGAACCGTATATCGATTGTGAATTCAGGTGGCGTCCGCCCGGCATGAAAAAAAATCCTTCCGATCACGGTTATTTCCTTTATAAGGGAGACGGCAAAGGAGGTGCTCCTGATGTATGCCAGAAGACTGCGGCAAAGGTGGCTGGCTGGTATTACGGTCATCTGCTGCCGGAGAAGAAGGTTGCCTGGGCATACCAATGTGCCAGGGTTTACGAGGATTCCGCCGCAGCCTTGAAAGCAAGGTACCCTGAAGCCTCAATCCGTCATGCACGGTACATGTATAATGAATCTGTGCAGCAGGCTATTGAGGAGCTTCTGCACGAAGGATGTGAAACAATAATCTACCAGTGTATCTGTAACCCGGTATACAGTGATTTTGAAGATTACTCGCTGGCTATACCCATGGTTCACGGGTTGGTGAAGGGCAGGGCGAAAGTCATCTGTGCAGACCAGCCCGGCAACCAGCCTGCCATGCGGGAAGCCTTTGCAAGACTGGCTCTGGATAACCTTTCAAGGCTGCCATCAGACACAAGCCTTCTCGTTATTCTCTCAAGACATGGCCATCCGTTCAGGAGAGACACACAGGATGTCAGAGGGCATGAGTACAGGCTGCCTCTGGAAAAAGCGATCCGGGAACTGATGAAGGACCGCATTGGCAGATGGGAACTGGTCTGGAGCGATGATGAGTTTGCAGATGAATACTGGGATCCGCGGAACAAAAAGTTCTCAACCTATGCAGCTTACCGGCAGGCGATTGAGGAAGGGTACGATTATGCACTTGAAATACCTACAGACTTTATCGCAGAGAACACTGACCTGATGTTTCTTCATGCATTGAAGAAATTCAGAGCTTTCGCGGAGTTTACTCCACATGCTCCTGTTCCCTATCCTGACTGGGAAAAACCTCTTGTCAGAACATTCAGGGAAGGCAAAACGACAGGGATTTATGCCGGTTGCCCCGTAGGGCCATATCGTCCGTTCGTGGCCGAGGCAATAACAGCATCCGTCTCTGAAATACTTGAAAACCGCAAGTGAAAACAACTCCTTAAATATGGAACCAACGAGGGATAAGCGATCTCTTCTGCTCAGGAGCATGCCGGCAGTCATTCTTTTTATGCTGGCTGTAACACCACTCCAGGGGCAGGCAGACTACCAGTCGTTTTACGCCGGGAGCCTGAAGATAAACAACACCGGGATGTATGTCCTCGGAAGCTGGGCGCTGGCCAATATTGCCGCCGGAGCATACGGATGGGCCACGGCAACGGGAGAGATGAAGTATTTCGGGCAGATGAATCTCTTCTGGAATGTTATTAACCTATCCATAGCAGGATTTGCCCTTTACGGCAATTATACAACTGACCTCTCCATACTGACCGGTCAGGAGTTGCTGGGCAAGCATCTGAAAACGGAAAATATCCTTCTCTTCAACTCGGCCCTGGATGTCGGATATATCGGTGCGGGCTTCCTGTTGCGGCATCTTTCATCAGGCTCGGCAAAAAGGGGGGATCTGCTTAAGGGCTATGGAAATTCCGTGATCATGCAGGGAGCCTTCCTTCTTGTTTTTGACCTGGTGATGTACGGTATAATGAGGGATTACAGAATGGATTTCATGGAAGGAATCAACGTGGCTGTCACCACGGAATCGGTTATGATTGGCCTGCGCATCAATCTTTAAAAAGGAAACCTGAAAATGAAAATACTGCTCACCGGTGCAACCGGTTATATTGCAAAGAGGCTGCTTCCGGCACTGCTTGCCGGGGGGCATGAAGTTGTATGCTGTGTCCGTGACGCCAACAGGTTTGACACATCAAGATTCGGGAAGGAACGGCTGAGTGTGATTACGGCCAATTTCCTTGACAAAAGCTCTCTGTCAGCCATCCCTGACGATATTGATGCCGCATACTATCTCATTCATTCAATGTCATCTGCAGTAGGCAGTTTCGATGTTATGGAGAAAGAGTCAGCGATCAATTTCAGGGAGAGGCTGAACGAGACCCGGGTCAGGCAGGTGATCTATCTGAGCGGAATAATAAACACGGACAGTCTGTCAAAACACCTTGGTTCGCGTAAGGCAGTAGAGGAGGAGCTTGAAAAAGGCAAATGGCATCTGACCACGCTCCGGGCTGGAATTATACTCGGGTCAGGGAGTGCATCGTTTGAGATAATCAGAGACCTGGTAGAGAAGCTTCCTGTTATGGTGGCGCCACGCTGGCTGAACACAAAATCACAGCCTATATCAATTGTCAATGTGGTCGAATTCCTCAGCGGCGTGCTGATGAGAGAAGATACCTTCGACAGAAACTTCGACATTGGCGGTCCGGATATACTGACCTACAGGGAGATGTTGCTCAGGTTCGCCGCTGTGAGAAACCTCAGGCGAAAAGTCTGGGTAGTGCCGGTCATGACCCCGAAGCTATCCTCCTACTGGCTCTATTTTGTTACTTCCACATCATATAAGCTGGCTGTCAATCTTGTTGACAGCATGAAGGTTGAGGTGATATGCAGGGAGAATGACCTGCACAAAAAGCTGGGTATCAGGCTGCTCAGCTTTGACGAGGCTGTCAGGAGCGCTTTTGACAGGATTGAGCACCGGGAGGTCTGGTCAAGCTGGACCGATGCGCTCTCAGGGCCGCTGCTCGAGAGGGGACTCACAGACCTGGTCAAGGTGCCTACATTCGGATGTTTTAATGACATCAGGAAAAGAAAGGTAACCGACGAGGCAGTGGTGCTTGACAGGATATGGTCAATAGGCGGCAGGACAGGCTGGTATTATGCCAACTGGCTATGGGGTATAAGGGGATTCATGGATAAGCTTTCCGGAGGAGTGGGATTGCGAAGGGGCAGGAAGAACGACAAAGCAATCTCTCCGGGCGACGCCCTGGACTTCTGGCGGGTACTCTATGCCGACCGCAGTGCAAAGAGACTGCTGCTGTACGCCGAGATGAAGCTCCCCGGAGAAGCCTGGCTGGAGTTCCGGATAGAAAACGAGATGCTCATCCAGACTGCAACGTTCAGGCCTCTGGGACTGAAGGGCAGGCTTTACTGGTACTCCGTGATGCCTCTGCACGAACTGGTTTTCAGGGGTATGATTAAGCGCCTGACTAGATGAAAACAGTATGAAGCAACAGCCACTCATTAAAAAACTCAGAGCGGGACTCAAGGCGGATGAGACAGGGAACAAGGCCAACTCACTGATCTTCCTTCATCATTACGGGTTCAGAATACCTCTGACATTCCTGGTCACCACCAGCGCTCATGCCATGTACCTGGCAAAGGATGAATCATTGCTGGTAAACCTGGGTAGGGAACTGGAAACCCTTCCTGACAGGACATGGGCGGTGCGATCGTCAACCACAGCCGAGGATTCGAGTGAGTTCAGCTTTGCCGGGCAGTTTCAGACCTTTATCAATGTTACAGGCAAGGAAAATATCCTTGATGCCGTTATAAAAGTCTGGGAGTCGGCCTCTATGCTGAATATCAATGACTACGTAAAAAAAACCGGAGTGTCAGGCATCAGGTGCGGGGTAATAATCCAGGAGATGATACCTGCCCGGCTTGCAGGGGTAAGCTTCAGCAGGAATCCCGTTACCAACCAGAATGAGACGGCATTGAGGCCGTCGAGGGGGCCGGGGAAGAGCTCGTACAGAAGGGCATCACCCCGATGCGCTGGAGGATCAGGAAGGATACGGTTTCGGAGGGGAATGAGCATTACAGCCTGTTTCACGTCATCAGGAAAGTGGCTGCCGATACTGTCAGGCTGAGGCGCTATTACGGACAACATATAGATATTGAATGGGTTTATGACGGCAACCAGCTCTACTATCTCCAGTTAAGGCAGATAACAGCAAGACGTGATATCCAGATATATTCCAGCAAGATGGCCAAGGAAATGCTGCCCGGACAGGTAAAACCGCTGGTCTGGTCAGTAAATATACCGATGGTAAACAGCACCTGGATAGGCCTGCTGGAAGAGATAACCGGTCCGCTTGACACCAGGCCTGAAGATATGGCCAAACCTTTTTATTACCAGGCATATTTTAACATAGCGGTTCTGGGAAAGATTCTCACGCGGTTCGGGATGCCTCCCGACAGTCTCGAAAAGTTCATGACCGGCAGTGAGGGAGGCGGTCATTCCTTCAGACCGGGTCTCAGAACCTTCAGGCACACGTTCAGGATCATCAGGTTCCTAAGGTCGAAGATGGCCTTCGAGAAGACCTTCCTCACGGAGTTCGATTCCCTGAAGATTCACTGCCGCAATTATGCCCGCAAGATAGAAGAGGAATTCAGTATTGACACTTATGAAAGCCTCTTCTCCGGGCTCTTTGAAACCGGGCGCAGGCTTGCATACCTGAATATCGTCACCCCGATGCTGACGACGATGTATCACAAGGGTCTCAGGAAGAAACTTAAGAAGGCAGGGCTTGATTATGATTTCCTGGATTTCAGGAAGGATTTTCCGCAGCTGAGGGATTATGAACCCCTCCCCCTTCTTCAGGAGATGAAGGACGGCATAGAGGCATTGCCCCCGGATGTAAGGGAGAAATGTGTCTCCATGGCTGCACTGAGGCAACTCCCGGAGGCAAAAGAAATCTGCAGGAAGGCAGATCATTTCATGGAGCTCTTCGGGCATCTCAGCGAGAGCGGCACTGACCTCTCCTACACCAAATGGGAAGAAGACCCCGAGGCTGTATTCAGGATGATCCTTGCCACCGACGGTGAAACAAGGAGTCGCGAGCTGTACTCGCTTGACAGCGCCAAAGACAGAGGCACCCGGGTCCCCCGGTCATTGAAAAAAGCTTATCTCAGGGCAGGAAGGTTCAAGGTCTACCGTGAGCAGATAAGCTCACTGTACATTTACGGATACGGATTATTCCGCAAGTTGTTCCTGCTGGCCGGGAAGGAGATGTCATCAAGAGGTATAATTGACAAACCTGATGATATCTTTTATCTTACAAGCGATGAAATCAAGGTGATCTTCAACTCCCGCCACAATGGCATTGAAAAAGAGTACCGGGCACTTGTTGCAAACCGGAAGCGCGAGATGGAAGAGACCAGGGATATTGTTCTTCCCGTTGTGATCTACGGTGAGGAGGCTCCGTTGCCCGAGACGGGAAAGAGCAGGAACCAATCAGGCACGGGCACATCACAGGGCAGCTATACCGGGATCACCAGGGTTGTGAAGAGCGTGCAGGATTTTGAAGGAGTGACACGCGGAGATGTGGTTCTTATCCCCTTCTCGGATGTGAGCTGGACTCCCGTTCTTGCAAAGGCAGGAGCTATTGTGTCGGAGACCGGGGGGATGCTGTCGCACTGTTCCATCATAGCCAGGGAGATGGGTATCCCGGCAATGGTTTCGGTACCCAACGCCTGCGCCATTGGCAGCGGTTTAACTGTTACGGTAAACGGATCAAACGGTATACTTACAGTTCACGATTATGAATGAGGCCATTTTTTACCTGGAGAGTCATCCCCTTCTCACTGCGGTGATCTGTTCGGTTGCGGGATACCTCATAGGATCAATGTCATCCGCAAGACTGGTCTATTTTCTGGCCACCGGGAAAAGGACAATTGAGCCATTTGCAGAGCCCGTGCCGCATTCTGATGAGACATTTGAATCTGATCTTATCAGCGCCACACTTGTCACCAAAAAGCTGGGAGCAAAATACGGGTGTATAACCTCATTGGCTGATATGGTGAAAGTCGCTCTGCCGACACTGCTGGCAAAGCTTATCTTCACCACCGAACCTTACTTTCTGCTGGTGGCTCTCTTCGGTGTCATCGGGCATAACCTCCCGGTATGGTACGGGTTCAGGGGCGGACGCGGAGAGTCACCCATCATTGGAGCCCTGCTGGTAATTAACTGGTTCGGGTTGATTATTACAAACCTGGCTGCAATACTCCTGAGCTTCATCACCGGGAGTGTTCTTGTGATGCGCTGGGGAGCCTACGTTCTTATGATTTTCTGGCTCTGGTACTATTTTCACGACTGGCGTTACGGTCTTTTTATGATAATTGTGAATTTCTTTTTCTGGTTTTCCCAGCGTAAAGATCTTTCGCGCTTCAGTGACCTGAAAAAAAATAAGGGTCTGGAGTTCTCCGAGGAAGATGTTTCGGAGTTCATCCTTATGGGCAAGACCCCCGGAAGAATGCTTGACAGGTATGGCCTGCCCGCGATTTTCAGGAGGATATCAGCCAAAAACAAAAAAACCGGAAAATGAAAGCACTGGCAACAACTGCCTTTATACTGCTGTCGGTGATGATCACCGGGGTCGCTTCTGCTCAAAATGCCGGCATCTCATTTGACAACCAGGTTAGCACCTGGCTTGGAGTGAATTTTCAGGATGATGTTGCGGGCCAATCCGGAATAAGATACATACCGACCCTGAGTCCATGGGTAAAAGCAGGTGAGAAAGGCAGGTTCGATGCAGAGTTGTCAGTCAACACTTATGGGAACATGTGGTTCAGCGGCAACGGCATTGACTCGACTGATTACAGGTTCAAGCCTTACCGCCTGTGGCTGAGATATTCCACGTCTCATTTAGAGATCAGGGCAGGGCTTCAGAAGATTAACTTCGGCTCTTCGAACATTCTCAGGCCGCTGATGTGGTTTGACAAGATGGATTTCCGCGATCCGCTCATGCTTACTGACGGCGTTTACGCACTTCTCGGCCGGTACTATTTCAGCAACAATGCCAACATCTGGCTGTGGGGTTTGTATGGAAATGATAAGACAAAGGGCTGGGAAGTTGTCCCTTCACTTGAAAACATACCTGAATACGGCGGCAGGGTGCAGTTGCCTGTTCCCGGAGGAGAAGTTGCGGTCAGCTATCATCACCGTGATGCTGATTATTCAGCGCTGGCATCTCAGATTCCGGGAACGGTGAACACCCGTTACAACGAGCAACTCCTTGCAGCAGACGGGAAATGGGATATCGGTCCCGGAATATGGTTCGAGCTGGTCGGCAAACTGAATGAAAAGGATAATCCTTTTACCACTCGTCTTGAAAGCTATTTAAGCCTCGGGATTGATTACACCTTCGGCCTGGGCAAAGGTCTGAATGTCTCATCCGAGTACTTCAGGTATGCAAACAGGCCTGATGAGAACCAGACCAGCGTGGAGAGCAACTACTCGACCCTTTCGCTGAGCTACCCCCTTGGGCTTTCGCATAACATCTCGGGACTGCTTTATTACAACTATGACACCAGGGAGTGGTACAGGTTCCTGAATCTGCAGCTGAAATATGACTATCTTACCTTCTATGTAATGACATACTGGAACCCGGAGGCACTTCTCCCCTACAGCAGCGGTGATGGCGGCAGTTCATTTGCCGGAAAAGGTTTTCAGGTTATGCTTGTGCTTGATATTTAATTATTTATAAAATATTAATGGAAAACGGAGTAATAATAAGTATTGAAGGGCTGAAAAAGCATTTCCCAATGGGAAGCGGCAGGTTTACAGCCCTGAACGGTATAGATCTAACCTTCGGAAAGGGAGAGTTTGCGGGCATAATCGGTCCGAGTGGCTCGGGGAAGACAACCCTGCTGAACATCATTGGCACCCTGGACAACCCTTCAGAGGGAAGAGCGGTGATCCTCGGTCATTCAGTGGGTGAGCTAACTGCGGCGGAGTCAGCCTCGCTGCGCAAGTCGAAGCTTGGATTCATCTTTCAGAGTTACAACCTGTTCCAGGTGCATACGGTTTTTGAGAATGTAGAGTTCCCGCTGCTGCTGCAAAAAATTGAGAGCAGCCAGAGAAGGCAGATGGTTCTTGACGCACTGGAGTGGGTAGGTCTGACCGATAAGATCAACTCGCGTCCCTCACAGTTATCGGGTGGAGAGAGCCAGAGGGTAGCTATTGCAAGGGCGATGGTCAAGAGGCCTGCCATAGTGCTCGCAGATGAGCCCACAGCGAATCTTGATGCAGCCAACTCCCACAACATCCTCCAGACAATGGAGAAGCTTAACCGTGAACTGCAGACGACCTTTCTGTTTGCAACGCATGACGAAAAAGTAATTGGTTACGTGCGAAGGAAGATATGGCTGGCTGACGGCAAAGTAGCAAAGGATGAGATCATTGACAGAAATTAATCTGAGGAGAATGCTATGCTTGCTTTAAAACTTGCGCTGAGAAATCTCCTGGGAGCGGGTCTGCGGACCTGGCTCAATGTAATTGTTCTTTCCTTCTCGTTCATAATAATAATCTGGACCAAGGGGCTGCTTGAAGGGTGGGACCGTCAGGCCAGGAATGACATGATAGAGTGGGAAGTGGGTCAGGGCCAGTTCTGGCACAGGAGCTATGACCCTTACGATCCGTTCACCCTGAATGAGAGTCACGGGACACTGTCAGAAACATATCGTGGTGCAGCAGAGGGGAATCTCCTGGTGCCCGTACTCATCACCCAGGGATCGATCTACCCTCAGGGGAGGATGCAGCCTGTGCTCATCAAGGGTATCCCTCCGGAGCAGCAGTTACTTAAGTTGCCAACGGATTTGCTCAGCTTCGATGACAGTGACATACCGGGCATCATAGGCAAATCAATGGCTGAGAGCACGGGACTTGGCGAGGGTGATTACGTCACTGTCAGGTGGAGAGACAGGAACGGCACCTTTGATGCCACGGAAGTGAGGATAGCGGGCATCTTCGAAACGACTGTACCCTCGGTGGATGTGGGACAGGTATGGCTTGCCCTTGAGGATCTGCAGGAGATGATGATCATGCCTGGCGAGGCCACGTTACTTGTCAGGGGCACCGGCGCGGTTGCACTGCCTGCCGACGGAGAATGGGTTGTGAAGGAGCAGGAGGAGCTCCTTGCAGATATTGAGAACATAATCAAGGCCAAGGGAATGATAGGAGTAATTATCTGGGGCATACTGCTGATGATGGCCATGCTTGCCGTCTTTGACACACAGGTGCTCTCAATATTCAGGCGACAGAAGGAGATTGGAACATACATTGCGCTTGGGATGACCAGGCGCCAGGTGGTGGGTCTCTTCACCACTGAGGGTGCCATGCACTCGGTGCTGGCTGCCGTGGTGGGCGCACTGTACGGCATTCCGCTGCTTACAATGCAGGCAATAAAGGGTATTTCAATACCGGTCAGCAGCAGCGACTTCGGGATTGCGATGGCAGAAAAACTCTATCCTGTCTACAGTCTTTCACTCATAGCCGGAACAGTCCTGATAGTGATGATTGTGACGACAATCGTCAGCTACTGGCCCTCGAGGAAGATAGCGAAGCTTAATCCAACGGAAGCCTTAAGGGGGAGGATGCAATGATAAGATTTCTATTCAAAGGCCTTATAAGGGACAGGAACAGGAGCCTTCTCCCGTTTCTGGTGACCACGATCGGGGTTATGCTCACAGTAGTCTTCCATGCCTGGATAACAGGAGTGATTAACAACAGTATTGAATTCAGCGCCAGGTTTTCCTCGGGGCATGTCAAGATCACGACACAGGCTTATGCGGATAATGCAGCACAGACGCCCAATGACCTGGCCATCATGGGTGCGGACACTCTGCTTGAGGCAGTCGCCGCAGCATTTCCGGAGATGGATTTTGCCAGCCGGATCTACTTTGCAGGGCTCATTGATGTACCTGACAGCACAGGCGAGACAAGGGCCCAGGGACCTGCGATAGGAATAGCCATTGACCTGCTCTCAGGCAATAATGAAGAGAAAGAGAGGATGAACATCCCATCTTCCCTCAGGAGAGGCCGGCTGCCGGCCACAGGCAAGGAAGCACTTCTGAGCGATGAATTTGCAGGTAAGCTGGGGATAAGTCCCGGTGAAACCTTTACCCTTGTGGGGACCAGCATGCTGGGTGAGCTCACTATGTATAACTTCATTCTCAGCGGCACGGTCGAATTCGGGACCACGGCGCTTGACAGAGGTACACTGATTGCAGACCTCAGCGATGTCAGGGAGGCCCTCAATATGGCTGATGCCGCCGGGGAGGTTCTGGGTTTTTTCAGATCAGGAGTCTATTCGGATGGCGACGCTTCAGCGGTTAGTGAGCGGTTCAACAACAAATACTTCGCTGAAGATGATGAGTTCTCCCCTGTCATGAAGACACTCTCAATGCAGAGCAATATGGGCTTCCTGGTGGAGTACTCCGGCAAGCTGCAGAACATCCTCATTGCCGTCTTTATACTTGCCATGTCACTGATTCTCTGGAATGCCGGTCTCCTGGGCGGGCTGAGAAGGTACGGCGAGTTCGGCATGAGGCTGGCAATAGGTGAAGAGAAAGGTCATGTCTATAAAACCATGCTGCTTGAATCGCTCATCATCGGGTTCTTTGCTTCCGTCACCGGACTGGCCGTCGGGATGCTGATAGCCTTTTACCTCCAGGAGAAGGGTGTTGACCTCGGTATGATGATGAAGAACGCATCAATCATGATGCCCCGCGTATTCAGGGCACAGATCACACCCTGGACATGGGTGGCGGGATTCATCCCAGGCTTTCTCTCAACACAGATAGGCACGATGCTTGCAGGAGCAGGAATATACAAGAGGCAGACAGCACAACTTTTCAAAGAACTTGAATCATGAAGAAACTGATAACGATATTGCTGCTTATATGCAGTCTGATGACGGTTTCAGCACAGTATCCCGACGGGAAACAGCTGCTCGACAGGATCGACAGGAACATGTCGTCAGAGAACAGGATTTTCACCTCTTCAATGATCATCTACGGCAGGCGGACCACACATACGGTGAAGATGAAGACGTGGACTGCCGGGGAGAAGAAGTCGTTCACCGAATATCTCTTCCCTGCCCGCGAGCAGGGGACCAAGATGCTCAAGCTGGAGGATCAGCTCTGGATCTTTTCCCCTTCAACTGACCGGATAATTCAGATAGCCGGACACATGCTGCGTCAGTCGGTGATGGGCTCCGATCTGTCATACGAGGATCTGATGGAGGACAACCGTCTGCAGGGGCAATATGATGCCATGGTTACCGGAACGGAGGTGATTGACGGCAATCAGTGCTGGGTGGTGGAACTTAAGGCCGTTGTGCCCGAGATTGCATACCAGGGGATGAAATTGTGGGTTGACCAGGAGAAGAATATTCCTCTCAGGGAGGAGATGTATGCCAAGAGCGGCACGCTGTTAAAGAGGACAGAACTGTCGGATGTTCAGCGGATTGGCAACAGGTGGTACCCGCGTAAGATACTGTTCCGTGACATGCTCAGGGATGGCAAGGGAACTGAATTCCTGATTGAGGATATTGAGTTTAACGTTCCGATACCGGAGTATATATTCTCTAAAGCCAGCCTGAAGAAGTAAAGCAGAGCAATGGGTTAAAGGTTAAAGGTTAAAGGTTAAAGGGCAAAGGGTAAAGGTTAAAGGTTAAAGGTTAAAGGGCAAAGTGCAAAAGAAGGGCTCGTGACAACACAGGGCAAGAGCTCAGATCTCCGGGAAGTTTTAGACCAGCGGCCTCGACTGCAGCCATATTACTGCCTCGTCCGCGGAAAGGGTCGTGTTGAAAAGGCATCCCTGGTCCCTGTCACCCTTCAGAAAGAAACCGAGCCATGGAATGATGTACCTTGCAAGAACCTCGGTCTGCTCATGGGAGGTCAGCCCGGATTCACAACCCACCAGTTTCTCAGCTCTGATACATTTGCTGCTTTCGCCCATGCTGCAATGAGTGCCTCCTTTGATCTGAATATAAGTTTTATCCTGTGCAGCTGAACTCTCATACATTGGAAGATGATGTTTTTCCGCAGGGGTAATGCAGTCGTTGGTGCCGGATATCACCAGCGTGGGCGCCTTCACCGTGGCGGCGGCATCAATGGCTGACGGCCTTGTGTCATAGGGGGTCAGGGCAATCACACAATCAATGACGCTGTTCTCCGAGGCAGCGTGAAACATTGCTCCGCCGCCCATGCTGTGACCCATCAGGCAGCAGAGGGTGTCAACCAGTCCCCAGAGGGGCGACAGTGAGTCATTTCCCAGTGCGAAAGCCGCTTCTGCCAGGAATCTGATGTCTGCAGCATAATTTCTGTGTGAAGGAAGGAGGCCCTCTGATGTGGAAAGGCTGAGTATGATATAACCCTCCGGCACCAGGAACCCTGTCAGATTCCCGTAACCATCCCCGGGATGCTGATATCCGTGAGCAAAACAGATGACAGGGAATTTTTCACCCCGCTCCTGCCCTTCATTCACCGCTTGCATTGTGTCACACACCGGGTAATATGCCTCGAGGGTCACTTTCCTGTTGCCCCTCCCCTCATCGTGCAGCACCATCGAAACATGCCCCACTCCGTACTGGCCGTAAGAACCCAGGCAGAAGGAGATCATCACTGCAACAATTATAGTTTTCTTGTTAGATACCATCTGACAGTATGAAGATTTTTATTCCCGGGGGCAAAGGTCCCAGGGGGTCACCAAATTACTAAATCTTTCCGACGGCAGCAAGGGCGTTATGGTTGGCTGCCCGGATTTTTGATGTCACATTGTCAAAATGAATATTATTTTTACATGTTGCCGAAGGCCGAAGGCCGGAAGCAATACTTTACTTACTGCCCGCAGCCATTAACCGCTTCATATGGAAAAAACTCTCTTTGATCTGCTTATCTGGGTATGGATCTCAGTGGCAGTGATTATTTTCATTGTTCTGCTTTTTGTCACAGCTCCCTTCGGCCGTCACTCGAAGAGAACGTGGGGACTGACAATCCCAGACAGGCTCGGGTGGTTCATGATGGAGATCCCCGCTCCACTTATCTTCATACTGCTGGTTTTGACTGGCAGTGCACCCAAAACGCTGACCGTATGGATAATTACCGGGCTCTACCTGGCTCATTACGCCAATCGCGCAATAGTATATCCCCTGCGGATCAGGACCAGTGGCAAGGAGATGCCGCTTGTAGTGGCTCTCATGGCTGTTTTCTTCAATTTCGTCAACGCAGGTTTCCTCGGATACTACACCGGAACGCTGCAAACGCAGTACACTGAAGCCTGGATGACCGATCCGCGGTTTATTGCAGGGCTGCTGATCTTTCTGACAGGGATGGCGATCAACATCGCATCGGATGAGAAACTGATTCACCTTCGAAAGAGCAGGAACAACGGCTACCAGATCCCGCGAGGCGGGCTTTTTGAAAAAGTATCCTGCCCTAACTTCCTGGGCGAGATTGTAGAATGGGGCGGTTATGCCATTCTATGCTGGTCGCTTCCTGCACTGTCGTTCTTCGTCTGGACATTCTGCAACCTGGTGCCGAGAGCGCTGTCGCACCACAGGTGGTACAGGGAGCACTTCACTGATTACCCGGCCGGAAGGAAAGCAGTTTTCCCTTATATTTTGTAATTTGCCTGACTAATTCAGAGCTACATGAAAGAGACATACCTTAACTGGAAAGGACGTTTCCTCTGGCTTGCAATTTTCGCAATTGCGATGGGTTTCCTGGAAGCGATAGTTGTTGTTTATCTCAGGGAGCTATATTATCCTGAGGGTTTTGAGTTTCCCCTCCGACTCATGTCATCTGAGCTGGTCACGGCAGAGTGGATAAGGGAGATTGCCACACTGGTGATGCTGGCCGGGGTGGGAATTATCGCCGGCAGGAACGGATTGCAGCGGCTCTTTTACGCCCTATTTGCCTTCGGCGTATGGGATATCTTCTATTATGTCGCACTAAACCTGCTTCTGGGCTGGCCCGCCTCGCTCCTCACCTGGGACCTGCTCTTCCTGATACCCGTTTCATGGCTGGGTCCGGTGCTGGCTCCGGTGATCAACTCCCTGACCATGATCCTGATGGCCATGCTGTTCATTGGCAGGCAGGAAAAGGGATACTATGTCAGGCTGGGGGTATCTGACTGGATACTGATTGTCAGCGGAGCGCTGGTTATTCTTTACACCTACCTGGTTGATTACACCAGGCTTTTGATTGACAGCGGGGTGCTCTCAACAAAGGGATCACCGGAGGCCGAAGAACGTTTAATACAGATGATAACAAACTATATGCCTGACGATTACAAATGGCCTCTCTTCATTGCCGGCGAAGCACTGATAGTGGCCGCAACCATAAATGTATTAATAAGAAGTCGTAAATATTCAAAAGATGAAACAGTTACCTAACCTTACCCTATTGATTATGGTTTTAATGATCTTGCCGGGATGCGGCGATAAGAAGACCAGGACTGCAGACACAGCCGATCCTTACATCTGGCTTGAGGAGGTTCAGAACGAGAAGGCCCTCGACTGGGCCCGCGGGCAGAACAAACTCTCTGACGAGGCCCTGACAACACTTCCGGTCTATACTGATCTGCGCGACAGATTTATCGAGGTCTTCAACGACAGGGAGAGGATCATCTACCCGGAAGTCACGGGTGAGATGTCATATAACCTGTGGCAGGATGAGAAGAATGAGAGAGGCCTCTGGAGGAGGATGACCAAAAAGGACTACATCGCAGGAAAAGACAACTGGGAAACAGTACTTGATCTCGATCTTCTTTCGGTGGCAGAGGGAAGGAAATGGGTCTTCGGCGGGGCCACATGGCTTGGACCGGAAAACCGTTACTGTCTTCTTCAACTTTCTGACGGCGGCAAGGACGAGAGTATCATACGCGAGTTCGATGCTGTTGAAAAGAAGTTCGTCGACGGCGGCTTCTCCGTTGCTGAGAGCAAGGGCAGCGCGACATGGGTCGACAGTGACCGGATTATTGTTGCAACCAATTACGGTCCCGGAACGATGACCTCATCGGGATACCCGGCAGTGGTTAAGCTCTGGAAGAGAGGAGAGGACCCTGCTAATGCCACCACCATCCATCAGACTGACACAGTAAACATGGGTGTTTTTGTCAGCGGAGGAGACTACAAAGGGAAACGGTATGTATTCGTGAATGAAAATGTTGGTTTCTACGAATCTGCAATGTATATCCTTACATCAGAGGGCTTAAAGGTGATTGACATACCCAGGGATGTTGAGACAAGGGGTATGTTCAATGAGGAGATGCTGCTTTACCTGCAGTCTGACTGGACTGTCAACGGGGAAACCTTCAAGAGGGGAACACTTGTCAGTTTTGACCTTCCCTCGTTTCTTTCCGGCAAGACAACGGTAAAGACAATCTATGAGCCGGATGATAGGGCAAGCCTCTCGGATGTGATGTCTACCCGCGACTTTGTAGTGGCAGCCACAATGGAGAACGTCCAGGGCAGACTTACTCTCTTCCGCCAGGTGGACGGGAAGTGGACCGGAGAGGCGATCCCCGTTCCTGAGTTCGGCACGATAGGGCTTGCAAGTTCA
>Ga0209467_1001193_pt1 | contig 24266 bp, 13 predicted proteins | sample Higcelwee11metaG_FD_187175 | JGI IMG/M metagenome (GOLD analysis project Ga0209467, IMG submission 187175) | Freshwater pond sediment microbial communities from the University of Edinburgh, under environmental carbon perturbations - High... | ecosystem: Environmental > Aquatic > Freshwater >... | reverse complement strand
CATTCATTCCGGCAAGTACCCCGTAATTAACCATGTAGGCGCCGAGGTTTCGCATCTCCTCAAACACTCCGGTCGGGTTTCTCATGGCGAAGATCAGTGCCTTTGCGCCCCGGCTCTCATTATAGGAGGCTATCACTTCTGCCATTTTTTCGGGTTTCAGTGAGATGTCAGCGGGCACAGTGAATCTGTTTTCCTGATCAGGGAGCTTTTCGATCAGATCCCTGAAGTCGTCGTAGCTCACAATCTTTCCATCAGCATTGACACTTCCCCCATTGGCACCCAGGGGTACCATGTCCAGTCCTATCCCGTCGAGATAAAGATTTGACCCGTCATAGAGCAAATCGAGGTCGCCGTCGGTAAGGCATGCCATGAAGATCTTTTGTCCTCCGTCATTGACGGTTTTGTACCTCAACCCATGGGTGAAGCCGAATGCTTCAATATCTCCCGGCAGAAAGATGTATTCAGATGAGATGTCAAACCACCTGAAAACGCACTCTTTCACCGAATAGCCTTTGGAAATGTATTTCAACTGTCCGTACGTGTAGCTGCCGTCTTTTTTTATGATATAGCCGTTCATGAACTCCGACTGGGCAGATGCAGTCCCGCAAAGCATGACCATCAGGGTAATTGTCAGTAGATGCCGTTTCATTGTCTTGCAGGAATGGAGAGTACTAACATAATGAAATAAATCCGGTTCGATGATGTTTCTTAGCATATTTTCGAATATTGTATTAGGGATGTCGAAAAATGTTTGTTAGATTTACGAGTGTCTGATAGTTTGAGCAGGATGTCAATAAAGTCATCTTATGGTCGGGGTCATGTAGTACAGTAATATATGGGCATTATGAGATACAATACTGTCAATGTCTTATCATTAGTACTACTTCTGCTTGTTGCAGGATGCGAGGACGATCCGGTACAGAGGGATTACCCGCGGGTAAAGACCCATGAGATTACCGGTATCACATCTGAAGGGGCCATTTTTGAGGCAGAGATTACTGAGCCCGGAAGCGGGGAGATTTCAGAGCATGGATTTGTATGGGCTTTGAATAACCCGGGTCTTTATGACAATAAGGTCTTCCTCGGCCCGCTTGGAGGAGCAGGTCAGTTCACAGCAGAAATCCGGTCAACCCTGTCCGAGGGAATAACCTATAAGGTGACAGCATTCGTCATGTCAGGTGATTACACTGTTTACGGCAACACTGTAGAGTTCAAGAGTCTAGGCAGCCTGGGGCCTGTAATTACCGGATTCTCGCCCGGTAGGGCTATCTGTGGTGATACAATCAGGATCACCGGCAGGAATTTCAGCTGGGTCAAGGCATTCAACACTGTCAGGTTCAATGCTGTTACAGCCGCAGTCTGCGAACCGGTAACCGATACAGTGCTGATGGCGGTTGTGCCTTTTACAATTTCATCAAGCGAGAACATTGTCAGTGTTGAGATTGCAGGAAACAGGTCAACCTACACGGATAAAAAGCTTATAGTCGATCTTCCTGAGATTGAATCATTCAGTCCCGCCGAGGTTCACTGGGGCGATACAGTTGAAATATTCTTCCGGAACCTTAGAAAACTAGTCAACCTTCAATTTGTCATCGGCAATATGCATTTGATACCGATTGAACCATATGATGGCACCAGCGTGCGGATAGTAGTCCCGCCGATATCTGATCTTGATCTGATGTCCATAACCGTTTCCGTCGCCGGAGGCAACTTTTCGTGGGATGACCCCTTTGCCCTGCTGCCTCCGTCAATTACAGGTATTTCTCCTGCCATAGGCTTCAGGCCGGACACAGTCACCATTTACGGGTTTTTCAGTACTGACCGCCAGAATACAGAAGTTCTGTTTGGCACCCGTACGGCAACCGTTGTTTCGGTGACCAGAGATTCTATTAAGGTCATCGTGCCGGGATCACTTACTGAATCGCCGGTAAGCATTACATACAGATACAAGCAGTTCGAATTCATCACCGTACCGATTTTCTCCCTGTCGCCTCCTGTGATTACATCCGTTAGCCCCATGAGTGACTATGTAGGCGGAGTTGTCACAATAACCGGGAAGAATTTCATTAATTATTATACAACAGTGAAATTCAATGAAATCGAGTCACCGATAATTAGTACGACTGAAACCAGGATTCAATGCTATGCACCAGGCAATTTTACCGGTGAAGCTGTCATCAGCGTCACTGTTTGCGGTTCTGTAACTAATTATGGGGTTCCCTTCAACCTGACCAATCCTGAAGTAGTTTCATTTTATCCTTCTCATGGTTTACCGGGCGATACGCTCACAATAGAAGGCACGAATCTAAACAGTGTGACAGGCTTTCTTATTGCCACGGACCCGGGACACCCGGAGTACGGGGGGTACGAGTGCGGTGTAGTATCAGTTGATAACAGTACTGCCAAAGTGATTATCCCTTCAGGGTTTTTTACATCAGGACCAGTAATGGCCCGGACCTGGAGAGATTGGGCGGAGTCATACAGCATCACAGATGATAGACTTCAGATTGATGCTCCCATTATCACTTCCTTCTCACCTGTATCCGGAAGGATCGGCACAGAGGTTACAGTCACAGGGGTAAACTTCAGCATGGTTAATGAATACAACGGGGTCATTGTAAATGGGATGGAGGCGAAGGTAACAAGCTGTAGCCGCAATGAAATAAAATTCCTGATGCCGATGTTGCCGGAGGGCAATTTCAGCATATCACTGTCAGTATGCGGTCATACAGTCACCTCCGGCGATAAATTTGCCTATTCCTCACCATGGAAGAGACTTCCGGATCTGCCGTTTCAGAACAATTCATTAACTATGGATTTTGGTGATGAAATTATTGTTGCAGCACCTATCGCCGCGCAGGAAGTGACCCTCTACAAATTTGTTCCGGGAACCGGAACATTCGTTTCTGCAGGTCAGTTCAACACCACCATGTACTATTTTGAAAGGCCGGTGGTTAAAGGTGACAAAGCCTATATGTTCGCATTTAACTATGATGCATCCCAGTTTTTAATTTTCGACAGGAATACAATGTCTTTCAGTGCTGTAACTGCTCCCCCGGGCAGACTCTCTACACATATATCACTGATGGACGGTGATTCGGTTATTTATGCGGGAGGCGGACTCTGGATGACCTATTCAGGTTATTATATAAATGAATTCTGGAAGTATGCACCGGCGACTGAATCCTGGACCAGGCTGAACGATCTGCCATTCAGCTGCATGATGTCAAGTTTTTTCACTGTTAACGGACGAAACTTTGCCATTGCAATTGACCGAAGAATATGGGAATATTCTCCTTTATCTGATACCTGGTCACATGTGTCTGACTACCCCGGTCCCGGTATTTACAGTTTGATGATGGTTGTGAGTAACGGAAGAGTTTACCTGGGGCACGGAGCATATGGTAACAATCAGATATTTACATGGGACCCGGCTTCAAATTTATGGTATGACCTTGAAAATGAACTGCCTTATGACAGGGCCAACCATCTCGTTTTTGAATATAACGGCATGATCTATTTCGGAGGAGGTGACCAGCGGATTGACTTCTGGATGTATGACCCCTCGAAGGAATAACTTGAATTTTATAAAACCAACGATGAATAAAACCTTACGGATTTTCACTTCAACCCTGTTGCTCCTGTCAATCAGCTTCCACCTGGAGGCACAGATCAAGGAGATCTCCTTTGGCGAGGTCCCGAAGGAAGACCTTGAAATGACGGAGTATGCCCCCGATCCATCGGCTGATGCCGTTATCCTTGAGAACCATGCCAGTGTGAGCATGCGTTCCAATGAAAAGATCGTTGTCATGACCGACTGCCACGTGCGGATTAAGATCATCAATACCGACGGTCTCGATTATGCCAATGTCGAGCTCCCGTACGGAAGTGATGAAAAGATAATCGGACTGAAGGCAGCTGCCTATAACCTCGAAGAGGGTGAGGTAGTGGAGAGCCAGGTCGACAGAAAGAGCCTCTATTATGAGAAGACAAGCCGCTACCGCAACACCCTGCGCTTCTCTGTACCGAATGTCAGGCCTGGTACGGTGATTGAATACAAATATACCCATGAGAGCCCTGATTACTTTACCCTCTATACCCTGGAGTTCCAGCAAGACATACCCGTCAGGAGATGTAACTTCCAGGTTGAGTTTCCGGGATATTTCGAATACAAGTTTGTTCCCGGGGGTGACCTCTATGGCATCAAGTATAACAGCGGACAGCGGAGGATCTTGTTCGGAAATACAACTGTTGAGGGATTCACTGGGACCTGGAAGGGGAACAACATTCCGGCTTACCGCGAAGAGCCGTTCGGCACAGGCTCGGATGATTATTACGCCCGGATCGGGTTCGAACTCTCGAAGATCAATGTTCCCGGCTACTATTTCGAGGATGTATCACCTACATACCCCAAACTGTCAGAGAAGCTGCTTGAACGCACCGATTTCGGTGAGTACATTGAAAAGGCGGGGGTGGTTAAGGCTAAGGCAGCAGAGCTCAAGGCAGAGGGAGGATCTGAAACCGATATTCTCAGACGGATCTATACCTGGGTTTCCGGATACATGATGTGGAACGGCTATTCAGACTTCACCGCTTCAGCCACAATGTCAAAGATTCATGAGGATGCGCGGGGCAATGCCGCGGATATAAACCTGATGCTCCTATCAATGCTCAGGATAGCAGGGCTTCAGGCAGATCCGATTATACTGAGCACTCGTGAACATGGCCTTGTCAACCCTCTCTTTGCGATCATCCAGAGATTTGATCATGTTGCCGTTGCGGCCACAGCTGACGGGAAAAGCTTTATAATTGACGCAACAGACCCTGTCAGACCGTTTAACATGCTGCCCAGGGAGTGCCTCAACGGTCAGGGCTGGCTGGTGAGCAAACTCGGAGGGTCATGGCTGACCCTGAGCAACGGAGAGCATAATGGCGAGACTGTCGCCCTCGAACTGACGCTTGATGAAGCGGGTACCCTGACCGGCAAGGCGGATAACATCTACGAGAGCTATGACGCATGGATGGTGAGAAAGTTTTGTTCCCTGCAGGGAGATGAGGCCTACAGAGACTATATGCAGTCTGTCAATTCACAATGGAAGATTTCCGATCTTCAGCTTGAAAACCTTGAAGAGCTTGAGAAGCCGGTCATTGAAAAGATCAGCCTGACAATCCCCAATGCATCCGACAAAGGAGACGGTATCATGTACCTGAATCCCAACCTCTACGGCCGGATGGAATCGAATGACTACTATGCCGATGACCGGATTTCAGTGATTGACCTTGCATGTCCCTCTGTAAAGAAATATAAATGCATAATCACAATCCCTGAGGGATGGACCGTGGCTGAACTGCCGCAGTCGGTAAACCTCAAAATGGATGGAGGAGGAGCCGGGTTCATATATAGCATCACCACCGACGGCAAAAAGGTCAGCCTTGAGTCAGAGATAAAATTTACCTCCGTTACTTTCCCGCCGGAGAGATATGTATCAATCAGGAAATTCTATTCTGACATCATCCGCAAACATTCCGAGGTCATAATCTTAAAGAAGGAGATCTAACAGCCATGAAGACGAAACGCCTTTCAGTTATATTAATCCTGTCTCTCCTGCTGCCAACGATAGCTTCAGGTTACAAGTACTCGGTTGATTCAATCCCCGTCGCACTGCGCGAAAATGCCACGGCTGTTGTCAGAACCAACCAGATGGTTTATACGGTGGAGTCGCTCAGCAAGGCAAAGGCGAGTTACAGGATGGTGGTCACACTACTGAATGAGGGAGCGGATGATCTTCGTTACTTCCAGGTACCTTATGACAAGTTCAGGACAGTGCAGAAGATCAGCGCTGCCATCTACGATGAGAACGGCAAGTTTATAGAATCTATTCCTGCATCCCGTATAATGGACGTGAGCGAAGGAGGAGGGTTCGTCTCTGACTCGAGGATGAAGAGGATCATTTTTCCGGTCAACCGTTATCCCTTCACAATCGAAGTCGAGTATGATGTAGTCATCAACGGTTCGCTCAACCTCAGGAACTGGCATTTTCATACTGACCCTTACCTCTCTGTGGAAGAATCAGGTGTGCAGTACATCATTCCCAACTCCGTACCCTTCAGGTACTCGGAGTATAATATGAATGCATCATTTGACAGCATCCGGACGGAAACCAACACTGTCTACAGCTGGGTTCAGAGAGACATTCCCGCAATCAAGAGATGGTATTTTTCACCTCTGGCCCTCGCCCGCAGTCCATATCTGCTGGCAGCCACGGACGACTTTGAATTCGGCGGTATCGCTGGCAGCATGCGCTCATGGAAGAGCCTCGGGGAATGGGCCTGGAAGCTGAACCAGGGGCTTGACCTCCTCAGCGAAGCAGAGAAGAAGCGCGTTACAGAGATAACTTCCGGGCTGAATGGCGACAGGGAAAAGGCAGCAGCCCTCTACCACTACATGCAGTCGCGAACCCGCTATGCCTCAATCCAGCTGGGTATCGGCGGGTACAAACCCGCTCCCGCCATGGAAGTGTCAGAAAAAGGGTACGGCGACTGCAAGGGGCTCACGAACTATATGTATGCCCTGCTGAAGGAGGCAGGGATCACATCTCATTACACATGGGTCAGGTCAGGTACGAACCGCTATATCATCCCATCCTTCGTTGCCGATCAGTTTGACCATATCATACTCTGCGTTCCGATGCAGGAAGACACGGTATGGCTTGAGTGCACCAGCCAGACCATCCCGTTCAACTATCTCGGCACCTTCACCTCTGACAGGGATGTCCTGCTTATCACTCCCGATGGAGGGAAACTTGTACGCACACCTCAGTTCCGTAACAGCTATATGAAAAATACCGGGGTCATCACGGTAGGAAGAAGGGAGGCCTCCAGGGGATCATTCACCATGACTGCAGGAGGATCGGCGTTTGATGATAACCGCATATTCAACGGCAAGACAGTCACGGAGATGAAACGAATCCTCAACAGCGGCATGGAACTCGGCACCTTCAGCGCTGACACCGCTTCGTATGGCGAGAGGGTTGATAATGAACCAGTCTCGGATCTGTCGTTCAACGTGACTATGACTGATTTTGCTGTCACTGCAGGGACAAGGATTCACTTCAGGCCATGTCTGAATACATTTGAATACCAGCCTTTTGACACTATTTCAGTGAAGATCTATGATAGAGAGGAGATAATTGATTCGATTGTGTACAGAATCCCGGCTGATTACAGGGCTGAGCATATTCCCGCACCGGTAACTGATGAAGGACCGTGCGGAGTCTACAGTTACAGGATCGAGAAGCTTGATGACGGTTCGCTTCTCTTCACCCGGAAGATGAAGATCAACAAGGGAACCTATACCGGTGACAATGCCAGGGAACTCTTCGCTTTCCTGAACCAGGCAGCAAAAAATGATGAGAGAAGGGTCTATTTAACCAGGTAACAGGCTGCTTTTCTGACATACCGTTGCCCGCTGCATGTACAAACCTCATGCGGGGGGGCGCCTTTCGCCACGGTACCATCACGGTACCAACCCGGTATAGGCCTGTTACCGGCCTGTTAGTGGTCTACAGGCGTTTTGCTGCATGTTGCAGCCCTGATGCTGACATTCAGCTCGAAGCCTACCAGGAGAGCCACCGAGTTCAGGTAGAGCCAGATCAGAATGATTATAAGCGTTCCGATTGAACCGTACAGCTTATTGTACTGCCCGAAGTTGTTTACATAGGCTGAAAAGGCCAGGGATGTGAGAATAAATAGCGTTGTTGCCACTATTGATCCGGGTGAGATATACCTGAAATCCTTTTTGCGGGCCGGAACCAGGTAATAGAGGGTTGAGATGGCAAAGAAAAGCATTGCAACAATCAGGATCCATTTCAAGACCATTATCACATAGTAAACCAGGTTGAGTTCCAGAGCCCCGATCTCCACCAGTCTGTCTACCACCGACCGGCTCAATATGATCAGTGCGCTTGAGGCGTAGAACATGAGCAGGATGAACAGCAGCAGGAACACTGCAATTTTCCTCTGCTGCAGCCATGAGCGACTCTCAAAACCGTGTGAGGAGACATTGAAGGCATGAATGAGTGCATGAATGCCATTGGTTGAGAAGATGATTGTAGCAATGAACATAAATACAAGCAGGGTGCCGCTTCTATTGGTTATCACGTCTACTATTGTCGTCTCAAGAAGACTGTATGCAGCTACCGGAAATATATTTTCAAAGAGTCGAACCAGCTCGGTCTGAAAGTTGGGAATGGGAATAAAGGGGATGAGGGTGAAGAGAAAAATAGTGGCGGGGAGCAACGCCATCAGCATGTTAAAAGCTATTGACGAGGCCCTGGTCACAAGCACCCCCCGTCCGAACAGTCCCTTTGCAATCAGTTTAACTACCAGTTCCAGCGGTGCGCCGTCAAATCCCGGCAGCACTGCATTTCTTATTCCGTCACTCCTGGCAATTAACGATTCCCTGGCGTTCATAAAGGTTTTCAGTATGCTTTGAGGCTCATATCAAGGCTTTTTATATGGTGGGTCAGAGCCCCTATTGATATGTAATCAACGCCGCACATTGCATACTCCCTCACGTTTGTCAGGGTTATGCCTCCTGACGATTCCGTCTCAGCCCTGCCGCCGATAAGTGCTACGGCCTCCCTTGTATCCGGAATTGAATAATTGTCGAGCATGATCCGGTCAACCCCGCCTGCCGCCAGTATCTCCCTTACCTCTTTTATGTTCCTTGATTCCACCTCGATCTTCAGCGGCAGTTTATTCGTGATGAGGTATTCCCGTGTACGTCTTACCGCCTCAGCAATGCCCCCGGCATAATCAATGTGGTTATCCTTGAGCATTATCATGTCATAGAGCCCCATCCGGTGGTTAATCCCTCCTCCCAGCCGTACGGCCTCCTTCTCCAGCATCCTCATTCCCGGAGTGGTCTTGCGTGTATCGGTAATACGTGCCCTGGTGCCTCTGATCTTCTCAACATATACAGCAGTGGTTGTAGCTATCCCGCTCATTCGCTGCATTATGTTAAGAACCAGTCTTTCAGCCCGCAGGATTGAATGCACGCTGCCGGCAACAGTAAGGGCGATGTCGCCATAGCTGACGCTGTCGCCGTCTTTGAGGAGGATCTCCGTCACAAGCGCAGGGTCAGTGATGTTGAACACCTCCTGTGCAGCGTTAATGCCGGCGATGATGCCATCCTCCTTTATCAGGAGCCTGGCACGACCTGTTACTGAGGCGGGGATGGATGCAAGCGAACTGTGATCTCCGCTTCCGGTATCTTCAGCGAGAGCATTAAGTATAAATGACCGTAGAGTGCGATCACTCATTCTCCTTCTCTATGCGTATCTGGTGTATAAGCGGATTGCCGTCGACTTTCTTAAGCAGAAAGTATACGCGGAATCGCCCTTTGTCGGTCTCCAGGCTGGCGATGGCATACTGGGCATCACCCTTGGCGCCCTGATGTTTGATTACAAACTCCCGGGAACGGTAACGGGTAAAAAAGTCTTTCAGGATTGTCTCAGCAACACTCTTGCTGTAGAAGTCTTCCTTGTCAGGCAGCACCAGTTCCACGGTGCTGTTCAGATATTCGGACAGCCCGGAAGCACTCCCTGAACGGAAGGCAATGGCGATACCCGAAGGTATCCTGGGCTGTTCCTGAGCAGCGAGCAGGGATATGATGATGAACAGGACCCCTGCTGCAGCTATTAATTTCTTTTTCATTTTGGTGCCTTTATGCAATACTTTTAAGGACATAGCAAATTTAACTATTATTATCAAAAACCGAACCACTTTTAATTCTGCGCTTCCGGCGCTGATTTTAAAGGCCTTAATTGTTATATTTGTCTGACTCAACAAACTGAGATGAATTAATGAAGCTTGTTCTCCTGCTTACAGGAAAGACTGACCAGGCCTGGATCAGGGATGGGGTTGCGGAATATGACAAGAGGATTTTAAAATATGCCCGTTTCGAGATAGTCACACTCCCTGATGTAAAAAACCCCGGAAACAGATCGGCTGACAGGGTTATGTCGAAGGAGGCGGAGAAGATGCTTTCCCTCTTCAAGAGCGATGACTATGTTGTGCTCCTTGATGAACACGGCAGGAATTTTTCAACAATGGAGATGGCGGGCTGGCTCAGGACCACGATGACGCTACCGAAAAAGCGAATAGTGTTTGTCGTTGGCGGGCCATGGGGTTTTGACCCCTCTGTTAAAGCCAGGGCAGATCAGCTCATCTCACTCTCAAGGCTCACCTTTTCTCACCAGGTGGTACGATTATTGTTCGCTGAACAGCTTTACAGGGTGCTGTCGGTAATAGCAGGTGACCCTTATCATCATGAATGAAGTTATGCCCGGAAGACTTAAGAATATCAGGAAAGTCATTGTCGGATTGCTTATTGCAGCCGCACTTGCCATCGGAGCCGATCAGCTTTATTTCAGTAACCTGGAATGGCGTTTACGGACATCGCGCCTTGATGCCAGGCTTTCCGGAATGGAAAAGCAGGCTGCAAAGTTACTTGAGGATGTAGCTAGCCAGGTCCTGGCAGATGAGGACCCCTCCGTACTATTTCGCAACGGCATCGGCAGAGATTCCGAGGAGGAGGGAATAACCATCCTTGTCTACAAGGCGGACACTATCTCTTACTGGTCCACCAACAGTATTGCCTTTCCTGTCATCTATGAAGACCGGTTCGATGCTCATAAGCCTGTCTTCTTCAGTAACAAATGGTTTATCCCCGTGCACAGGCAAATGGGAGATTATGATATGCTGGCCCTGATCAAGGTATACAGGCAGTATCCCATTGTCAATAACCTGCTCAGGTCAGGATTCCCGGAGCCTTACTGGCTGCCCTCCTCTGCAAAGATCACATTTGATGAGGCTGCCTCGGACTTTCAGATTATGGGTTCAGAGGATGAGTTTCATTTCGGCCTGGTATTTCCTGACCGGAAGCCCAATACGGTCTTTATAATTATCCCGGTACTGCTCTGGCTCATATTTCTTTTCCTGCTTGCCAGGCTTGTTATTCTTGCAGCAGGGCATTATGGCCCAAAGTTCGGTGGCTCAATGTCAATACTGCTTGCATTTGGTGCGCTTACAATCATTTATTGTGTGGTCCTCATTGCTGGCATTCCGCCGTCAGTCAGGTCCACCGAGCTCTTCTCCCCCTTCCTGTGGTCGGCAGGTCGCCTTCTGCCATCAATTGGCCATGTGATACTGTTGGGGGTTCTTATAGTCTCCGGACTGAAACTTATATTCAGGAGCGGTTCCTTCAATTCAGCGTGGAAGGGTCAGGGAGTATGGCGCCTGGCGGCGCCCGGTGCCGTCATTGGGGCAGGGTATGTGGCCTTCCTGGCAGGGGATGCACTGTTGAGAGATCTTGTGCTTAACTCCGCAATCAGTTTTGAGGCTTTCAAGATCCTCGATATGACCTTCATGAGCCTGGCCGGTTTCATCGGCGTCATGATGATTCTGGCGGTACCGGTCATCCTGTTCCTCAGGGCTGTCAGAATGATGCAGGAGTGGTCCCTCAATACTAACCTTGCCGTATCGGCTGCTGCTACACTGGTGCTTCCTGTGGCCTGCCTGACAGTAACAGAGTGCAGTGTATGGGGAGTACTTTACATTCTGCTCCTCCTGCTGACGGTTCTGCTGTGGCAGAGACGGACCTACTCGGAAATATCGCTCATTGTAATCTTCTCTGTGCTTTCGGGCATCTTTGCCACAACAATGGTGATAAGGTACTCTGACCTCAAGGAGGACAGTAACATGAAGGTCATGGCAATCTCACTTGCAGGCGATAATGACATGGTTGCGGAGGGGATGCTGATTGACATGTGGCCTTCAATGAGGAATGACACATTACTGGCAGCCATGGCCGGACGTGAGAATATCTCCGCCGCTGACATCAATGCCGTTTACAGGTATCTTGAGGATAACTATTTCAACGGTTACTGGGAGAACTATGATTTGAATATTGTAATATGCCGGAGCGATTCACCCCTGGCCCTTGCCGGCACAGGCTCATCCGCGGAGAACTGCTTTGCATGGTTTGACAACCGCATAAGAAATGAGGGCGATACAATTACGGGCACAGGGTTCTGGTTCATGCAAAACCAGACAGGCCGTGCCTGGTACTTCTCCCGGCTGTTCTATGAGGTATCGCCATCTGTCACCAACGGTCTTTTCATTGAACTTGTAAGCCATATCGAAGCCTACCTGGCAGGCTACCCGGAGCTACTGCTCGACGGTAACCACCAGAGATTCCCTAAACTCAAAGATATATCCTATGCCAAATATTCTGACGGGGTTCTGGTGCTGCGGTCAGGCGATTATCCGTATGATAACCTGTTAGCCACACCACGTGAGGGAGGAGAAGAATACAGGGTTGAACATTCCAACGGATACAAACATCTCTATTATAACCGGGGCGAGATGACCCTGGCCCTTACCTCAGAGACGGTCTCACTGATGGACAGGATTATTATGTTTGCCTACCTCTTCATTATTATCCTGATTTTTTCGTTCACGGTGTTGGTTGTTTTTACAAGGCGTCCCGGAGAACTGCTGAACATTGACACATTCCGGCGAAGGCTCCAGCTCTCTTTTGCCGCTGTTCTGTCTGTTGTCTTCATAATAATTATTGCAGGGGCATTGATTTTAAGCACACGGCAGTTCAGGACCAATCACATGCGGATCATCCGTGAGAAAGCTACTTCGCTTTCGATTGAGCTTGAACACAAACTATCATCAGTGCAATCTCTTGAAGGAGGCTGGCAGGCTGCGGATTATCCCTCCCTGAATCACCTCCTGGTGAAGTTTTCAAACGTCTTTTTACCGACATCAACCTCTACTCACCCTCGGGCATGCTTCTTGCCACATCGCGGCCGGAAGTCTTTGCCCGGAATCTTGAGGGCAGCATGATTGATCCTATAGCCTTTGGTGTGCTGACTGAGGCAGGGAAGGAGGAGTATATAGGTGAGGAGACCATTGGTGAATTGAGTTACCTTTCGGCATACCTGCCCTTCTACAATGAGGAAAACGAGCTTCTGGCCTGGCTCAACGTGCCTTATTTCGCCATGCAGAACCTCCTCACCGCCGAAGTCACCAATCTGGTGGTGACACTGATAAACTTTACCCTCCTTCTCCTTGTATTTATGATGTGGGTAGCCGTGTTTCTCAGCGAGAGGATCACCTCGCCCCTGTACATGCTTCAGCAGGCAATGGGTTCCGTGGTCTACGGCAGGAAGAACGAACATATCAGTTACAACAGTCGCGATGAGGTAGGGGAACTGGTGCGGCAATATAACCGTATGACAGATGAACTGGGAGAGAGCGCCAGCAAGCTGGCCCGCACCGAACGAGAGATGGCATGGCGTGAGATGGCCAGGCAGATAGCCCACGAGATTAAGAATCCACTCACACCTATGAAGCTGAATGTACAGCAGCTGTTTAAATGGTGGAATGACGGGGTGCCCGATTTTGATGCCAAGCTCAAGGGCTTTACCGATAACCAGATTGAATATATTGACAACCTCTCTAACATTGCTACAGCATTCTCCTATTTTGCCAGGCTGCCGGGAGCGGAGCCCGCCGAGGTAGATGTACTAGCACAGCTAAGGACAACCCTGGGTATGTTCGGTAACACAGAGCACGCTAACATCACACTTGACAGCGGGAACATACGCATAGCGATGATAATGGCTGACAGGGAGCATCTTAACGGGATATTCTCAAACCTCCTCAAGAATGCTATTCAGGCCATCCCTTCTGACCGTAAGGGGGAGATACAGATTGTTGTATCTGCCACGGCCGACCGCGTTCAGATACGGTTTATCGACAACGGAACGGGTATTCGCGAGGAACTGATCCCTAAGATGTTCACACCTAATTTTACCACAAAATCGTCAGGAATGGGCCTCGGTCTCTCAATTGTCAAGCGTTATGTTGAAACTGCCGGAGGGACAATATGGTTTGATACTGAGCATGATAGCGGTACCACATTTACTGTTGAGTTTCCTCTGCTCTACACGGTAGAACGTAAAGGAAGACATGACACCTAAAATAATCCGGGAGTTTTTAAGTTATAATTACATATATTAGCAGATTATAGCCTTAAAATGCCCCACAGATTGTCCGAAATAGCCCGGTGTTATCTTGCAATCTTCATTCTTATGCTTTCCTGCGGGGGCGCAATTATATCAGCACAGACTCCCCTGGTTACCGGTAATGTTAACGAATATGCCAGGGTAACTTCTGTCGGTACCGATTTTGTGATTGTAGACGATGCTTCTCTTTTTGCTGCAGGCGATACAGTAATGGTAATGCAGATGAGCGGCGTCAGGATCAATGCCGGCGCCACCCTGCCCGGCAACTATCAGAACACAATTGGTACGCCGGGTATGTATGAGCTACTCATTGTCTCTGCCATCAACGGCGGACTCAGTCGTGTCTCCTTCACCAGAAACCTGCTCCACGCGTATGATGATGAGGGTAAGGTTCAGCTTATCAAGGTAAGGTCTTACAGGAGTGCAGTTGTCAATACGGAGCTAACCTGCCAGATGTGGGACTCAGCTTCGGCAAAAGGCGGGGTGCTGGCGTTCCTTGTAAAGGGTACCCTCACCCTTAATGCTGATATCAATGTCAGCGGCAGGGGGTTCAGGGGTGGCATCACGGCCCAGGGTAACGGAAATTGCCAGCAGACTGATGACACAATGAGGCTGGAGTCCTATAGTATATGGTCTCGCGCCTCCGGGTATAAGGGAGAAGGTCTTGGTCTCCGCACGGCGACGAATGATCCGCTATATCCCGCCCTGGCCCGGGGCAAGGGAGTGAATCTTACCGGTGGCGGCGGCGGCAACGGTCACTTCTCCGGCGGCGGCGGCGGTTCCAACTACGGTGCCGGCAGCGAAGGCGATGTGGAGGTGCCCTCGTGTGCAGGACTGCTTACCGGTGGCAGAGGTGGCTATTCTGTAAACGGTCCCCCGGCGCTTAATGGCGGTGTCTTCATGGGCGGCGGCGGCGGAGCTTCAGTATGGCTTACTGTTCCAACAACATCGGCCGGAGCCAACGGAGGCGGAATCATTATAATTCATGCCGACAGCATACGTGGTAACGGGAGACTTATCTCAGCCAGGGGCGGGGCAGCAATCAATAACACAGTGACAAACAGCGGAGCAGGCGGTGGTGGCGGCGGCGGCTCAGTCATCATAAGTACAAGATATTATACCAACAACCCCGTGCTTACAGCTGACGGTGGTAAAGGAGGAAATAACGTTAACCAGAACGGCGCAGGAGGGGGCGGAGGAGGTGGACTCATCTGGACCAATGGCGCATTCCCCGGTACTGCAACGGTTGCCGGCGGCCTCAGCGGCACCCACAGCGCCGGTGATCCGGATAAGGACGGCTTCCCCGGATTACAGCGCAGCAACCTGAACCTTCCCCTTAACGGCTTCCTCTTCAATGAGATATACGTTGCCAGCAACCTCTCTGTCCTCGACTCAATATGCGAGGGCATGGTACCCCCGGCACTTACCGGCACCAGGCCGGCAGGAGGGAGCGGAACATTCACATACCAGTGGCAGAGAAGCTATGATAACCTCGCATGGTCAGACGTCCCGGGCACAGGTATCGACTATGCACCTGCCTCGACTGAGACTACATCCCTCTGGTTTCGGAGGGTTGTGAGTGACGGCGCAGGAATAACCGACATAAGCAAGGCCGTACGGATAATAGTACATCCCCGCATAACCGGCAACCTTGTGGGAGCAGACACCACCCTCTGCTATAACCAGAACCCCACTGCTCTATATCAGCTTAATGCAGGGCCTGCCGGAGGAACGGGCCTCTTCTTCTATTCATGGGAGCAGAGCCCTGATAACCTTACCTGGACAGATGCATCCGGAACAAATACAAACCCGAAATATGATCCGCCCGCCCTCACTGCAAGATCATACTACCACCGTATTGTCAGCTCGGGTGCCTGTACTGACATAACCGCACCGGTAACCGTGACCATACTGCCCTCTATCACCGGCAACACCGTGGCAACTGACCAGACAATCTGCCAGGGATCGCTCTTCAGTAACCTCACGGGCAGTGCTCCAGGCGGAGGGGCAGCTCCCTCGTTCACATACCAGTGGATGAGCAGCCCCGACAATACCAACTGGTCACCTGCTGCCGCCGTTAACACCGGGATCGGCTATGACCCGCAGAATGACTCGCCCGGCACAACCTGGTACAGGCGTACGGTATACAGCGGACCGTTTAACACATGCCAGTCGGTCAGCAATTCGGTTCAGCTTGTATCACACCCCTCCATCACAGGTAACACCATATCAGCAGCGCAGACGATCTGTGAGGGTTCGGCTCCCGCCACACTCGACGGTACAGTACCTGCCAACGGTGCCGGGGCAGGTACCTATGTATACCAGTGGATGAGCAGCCCAAATGGTACAGCTTTTACCAACATGACTGGAGCCTCAGCCGAAGATCTTACCGGCACAGCCTTGACGGCCAGCACCTGGTACAGACGCGTGGTCACCTCCTCTGCCTGCACCAGCACAAGCAATGATATAAGGATTACAGTTAACCCCCGGATAACGGGATTCGCCATCGGACTTCCGGCCCAGGGTCATGATACAATCTGCACGGGGACTGCGCCGGCACTGCTGTCAGGCACACCGGCAGGAGGGCTCGGTACCTTTACCTATTCATGGGCTTCATCAACAGACAACGTGAACTTCACAAGCCTGGGAGCCTCATCGCAGACTTTTCAGGCGGGTACCATGACCGCAACAACATGGTACCGCAGAACAGTCACGTCAGGAGCCTGCTCTGAGAACTCTGACTTAAGGATAACAGTTCTTCCCCTGATCACAGGCAACACCGTAACTGCAAACCAGACCATCTGCAACACCACGGTGCCGGCCGCACTCGCGGGTAACGCTCCGGGAGGAGGGGATGGCATATTCAGGTACCTGTGGGAGAGCAAGGCTACTTCATCGCCCGACTGGGCATCAGCGTCAGGTACAAATAACACAGCAGGCTATCAGCCGCCGCTTCTTGACGGCACCACCGAGTTCAGGCGACATGTCTATTCAGGAGAGAACAACTGCTGCACCTCGGTCTCTCTGCCCGTGACTGTGACTGTTGACCTGATGCCGGAGAACATCAGTGCCGGCGTTGACAGGACACTCCTTCCATACCAGTTTGCAGCCCTGCTCGAGGGCAGCTTTGACGGCGAAGGTACAGCATCATGGAGTTACGACTTCGGTGAGGGTGACCCGGTCTTCACATCAGCCGGTGAAAAAACAACCGAGGTAAGGAAGCTCGGCTTCAATGACAATACGTTCATATTTGCAGTTACAAACGGACAATGCGTAGCCGATGAGGTCAGCGTGACACTGACTGTTCCGGATCTGACAATTCCCCAGGGAGTAACCCCAAACGGGGACAACATAAATGATTACTTCAACATTGAAGGACTGGAATATACATTCAACGAGCTGGTCATCATTAATACGGGTGGCGCTGTTGTGTACAGAAGTGAAGACTACCGGAGTGATGATCCGGTGAATGCCTGGACCGGCCTTGATCTCAACGGGAATGAAGTGCCTGAGGGCACATACTATTTCCTGCTTACAATCAGGGGTGCGCAGGATATGAGTGTGCCGGAGTTCACGGCAAATATCAGCGGTTTCTTAATTCTCCGGAGATAGAATGAAGGGCAGGATTTTCATATTATTGTTTTGCGCAGTTGCTCTTCAGCAGGCTGTCTCAGCTCAGCAGACGCCCATCACCAGTCAGTATTTGACAAACGGACTCATAATTAATCCGGCATATGCCGGCTCGCGCGGAGCACTGAGCGCAAACCTCTCATACCGCAAACAATGGGCGCGTATTGTCGGGGCTCCTCAGTTCCAGAGCCTCTCCCTTCACAGCCCGGTGAACAAGCGTGAGAAGGTGGCTCTCGGTTTTGCAGCTGATTACATGACCTACGGTGTAACGAAGGATATCGGCATTTACGGTTTCTATGCCTACAACGTACGACTGGGAAAAGGAAAACTTTCCATGGGACTGAAGGGAGGGCTCAACCTGAGCAACACCAACTACAACAGCCTCCGCTTCCCTGACGGTAATCCTCCTGATCCGCTTCTTACGGGTGACATAAGGTATGCCCTGCCCAACGTCGGCGCAGGATTATACTACTACTCTGAAAGGTTCTTTGCTGGCTTGTCGGTGCCATCAATACTTACCTATATAAGTGATGAGCAGGATCTGTCAGCAGTGACACCTGATTATATGTTGTTCAAGACATATTTTCTGACCGGAACCCTGATCAGTTTCTCTGACGGTTTCAAGGTCAAGCCCTCAGTACTTGTCCGGTATTCAATGTCGGAACCGCTGGAAATTGACCTGAATGCAAACCTGATCTTTGCCGACATGCTGTGGATAGGAGGCTCTTACAGGATCGCCGAGAAGGCGGCTGTGGCGCTTCTTGACCTGCAGGTAACCCCCCAGCTTAAGCTTGGCTACTCATTTGATTACCAGCTGGGCCACCTGAATAAATACACCTCGGGCACTCATGAGGTGTCACTGAGATATGAGTTTGAGTATTCCGTAAGTGCAACTTCGCCCAGGTATTTCTGAAAAGATGAAGAGACTTCCGATACATATTGCAGTTACACTATTCTTGATTGTAATCGCGCATCCCGTCCTCAACGGACAATCCGGAGGTGCTTTCGAAGTTTACAATGTGGCTGAGATTTCATCCGGTTCAGACGATATGGCACCGGTGATTCTCAGTGACGGGATATTATTCTGTTCCAACAGGAAGGCTAATCCCTTCCTCACAAAGAAAAATTTCGAGGGGATACGGCTCTATGAACTCTATTTTGCGCCCTTCAACCAGGAGGGTGAGCCTGACCGTCCGGTACGCTTTGCCACCAACCTGGGCAAGGATGCTAATATTGGTCCGGCATCCGTTTCAAACGACGGCAATACACTCTATTTTACCAGGAATTACACCGCTGGCCGCAAGCTCGGTAAGAGAGACCCGAACAGGCTGGGCATCTTCACCGCAAAGCGCAGCGGTACACAATGGACAGACATACAGTCGTTTGAATACAACAACCCGGAATATAATCTCTCATATCCATTTGTATCGGCTGACGGAAAGTATCTTTTCTTCTGTTCCGACATGCCCGGCAGTCTTGGGAAATATGATATCTACATGTGTGAGAACATTGAAGGCAGGTGGAGCAAGCCCTCCAACCTTGGCAACAGTGTCAACAGCACTGATGCCGAGATTCATCCGTTCCTCCACACTTCCGGGAGACTCTATTTCGCATCTGACCGGCAGGGTGGCATGGGAGGGCTCGATATCTGGTACTCGAACCTGGCATTTGGATCATGGACAAAGCCTGTGGCGCTCGGTGAGCCAATAAATTCCACGGCTGACGATTTTGCCTTCTACGCAGTACAGGGTGGGTTACAGGGTTACTTTTCCTCAAACCGCCGAAACTTCAGTGACGATATTTACAGGTTTGCATCAACTATAATACGCTGGTCGGCCTGTGACACACTTCAGAAAAACAGTTATTGCTACGAGTTTATTGAAGAGACCGCGCTTCAGCAGGATACTGTCAAGACCGGATTCAGGTGGGAGTGGAACTTCGGTGACGGCTCCAGGGCTGCCGGTATCACGGCTGAACACTGTTATGCCGGGCCGGGAGTCTATGATGTCACCCTTGACATTGTGAACCTGATCACTGGGGGGATCGAGAAGAGACAGGCCTCCTATGAACTGGAGATAACCGATATAGAGCAGCCGGTAATCACTTCGCCTGACAGGATAACAGTGGGGGAGACACTGGTACTCAACGCCGGAGAGACTTATCTCCCTGGAATGGAGGTCGGAAAGTACTACTGGAACTTCGGGGATGAGACCGTTGCCACGGGAATAGAGGCAAGCAAGGTTTATCAGGTTCCCGGAAAATATAACATCCAACTTATCGTTAGTTCTTTGCCGGGGGCAGGTGGTGTCGTGCGTGAGGTCTGTGTTTGCAAGGACATTGAAGTTACTGCCAACGGAAATTGATTATTCTTTTATGACGAAAATGAGAGTTACCCGCTATATACTGTCACTCGCCCTTACACTTATAACTGTCACACCCACCCTGGTTCATGCCCAGGAAGTGCCCGGTCCGGATGAGAATATTCCGTTCCTTATCACGTTCGGTCCGGCCGGAGGAATAACATCATGGGGCGATGATGACTTTTCGCAGACATTCTTCTTTACACTGCCGAAAGACTACAAGGATCCTTTCTATATCAGGATCTATGACCCGGACATTGGAGGCAAAACCGATGAGCTGAACAACTTCTGGAACACGAGGATGGTCTATTCGGTTTATGGGGGGAAGGGATGTTATACCCACCCTGACGCAAAGGGTATCGATCCCACGGGAAACTACAAGAGCGGGACATTGCTTGCCACCCGTACCTTCGGGATGGATAACAAGCTTGATGAGCGGTGGTTCACCTTCGGGCCATTCAATCCTGCCGACGGCGAATACTACCCGAAATTCTCAAGCAATGTCTTTAAGATCATATGTGACGGAATCTCGGGTGATGACGGTAATCTCTACAGGTATGCTCTTTCAAGAAGATCCGACGCCAATGTCCCCATCGAGGGCGCCAACGCCTTCACCTATGAATACACCTTCAGGATGTGGAACAACAATGACACATCATTCGTCTCACATATCTATCCCTACATAGACAGCGGGTGCGTTTATATCAGGCAGAGAAATTTCGACTGGGACAATGACGGAGATTTCATTGTGGTTTCGGTGGAAAGAAAAGGACATAAGATGCCCCTCTCAGGGGAGGATCAATGGCTTGAGGATCGCTTAATGATCAATGAAGGTGAGATAGGAAAGTCACTCGACTTCCGGTTTTACAAGAGGAAGGGTGACCTTGTCAGGAACAACAATGTTGTGATGACAGTAGAGAACCAGTACGGTGAGAACCTGCAGTTCTTCAGTGCTCCCATCGGAGGTGTGCCCGTCTATAAGCCAAGGATCAAGGTTATCCCTAAAAAATAAGCATGTTCAGGAACGGAGGTATTTTAACTGCAGCGCTATTCTTATGCCTGGCAAAGCTGTTTTTGCCGGTTCAGGCACAGGCCCAGACATTCAGTTACCGGACCTATGATGAGAACACAGGTCTTCCGGGAAGTTACCTGAACGTCATTGAACAGGATGAAAGCGGGTTTCTGTGGGTAGGAGTTGACTCGAACCTGTTCAGATATGACGGGTTTGATTTTCACCGGATGGAATTCCCTGAGAAGCACTCACCAGGTAACCTGAATGCTCTCTTTTGTGACAGGGAGGGGACCATGTGGGTGGGTCTGACTGACGGCTCGCTATTCACCTGGAATGAGGGAGGAACACTTATTCCCAGGGCTCTTCCCGAGTCTGACAGGATAAACCGGATTAAGGAGGGACCTGACAAAAAAATATGGATCATAACCCAGACAACGGGAATCTACCTGGCTGATGCAGGCGGTGGTGAGAAGATCATCAGGGTTTCCATGCCTGAGGGATACGTAGTTTTCGACATCTCCTTTGACAGTGCCGGTACAATACTGGTAGCCACACAGGATAACCTTCGCCTATGCACCCTTTCAGGTGACGAGCTTGTAGAAAAAAACACATTCACGGAACTGGAGTATACCTGGGTTCATACAATCACCCGGATGGATGATGACACATGGTTTGCAGGAACCGATTATGCCGGACTCTTCATGATCAGGAGGGTCAATGGCATCCTTGCAGCTGCAGTTGTCGGCGACACCCTCTTCATGAACATGCGCATTCCCGCGCTGATAGCCGGTGATGACAGGAGCCTGATGATTGCCACACAGGAGGCAGGAGTCATGAAGGTGGAATTCAGCCCGGACTTTTCTGAAATGAAGACGACGGCGGTGTATGATGTCAGGTCAGGACTTGCTGACAACAACATCCGGACCATCTTCATGGACCGTGAGGAGAACCTGTGGATCGGCCTTTATAACAGCGGACTGGCTGCAGTGACAACCAACGCATTCTCTTTCCAAAAGCCTGAAACAAACAGGGAGATTAACTTCATTGGCGAGACCGGAAGTCAGATTGTGATGGGCACCCGGATCGGGCTCTACGATTACAGTCGGCAAACAGGAGCTTTTTCCAACTACCGCAACTTAGCCGCAAAGACCGGTGGGTCAGGGATTGCCTCCTGGGCTGCCGATGACCGCGGCAATATATTGATAGGAACAATAGGTAACGGGCTATGGCTGATGGACCCTGAGGGTAAGGTCAGTCAATTCTACGTTGACCTCAATCCGGCACAGAACCACATCAAATCAATTGCTGTGGATAAGGAATACCTCTGGCTGGCGACACTTAACGGGGTGGTCCTGATCGACAGGGATACAGGGAGACAGATTGCAGGCTATACCATGTCAGAGATGCTTCCGCACAACAACGTTGCACAGGTGGTTTTAAACAGGGAGGGAGAGGTCCTTGTTGCTACAAAGAGTGACAGGCTTTGCTATATACATGTGACCGGTGGCGTCCGTTCCGAAGGCATTGTAATGGAAGGGGTCGCGGTCAATGACATCCGCAGCATATCAGTCGCAGCTGACCGTACCATATGTGCGGGGACCTACGGCAACGGACTCTTTCTCTTTGCCGGTGACACCCTGCTCAACTATACCGTGGCCGACGGCTTGCTGACCAACTTCTGCTACAGCACCCTTATTGCTTCAGACGGCAGGATATGGACAGGGCATGAAAAGGGATTTTCAATCATCAACCCAGCCACCGGTTCCGTCAGGTCATTCAGCACGGAATTCGGAGTAAGGGGTGATTGCATGGCAAATGCAATAGCACAGACAGCTGATGGTTCTGTCTATGTAGGTACAACTGAAGGCATAGTGGCCTATAACCCTGCCATGGAACAGAAGGTATCCGTTCCGCCGCAGGCAGCCATTGTCTCGGTTGTGATCAACGGTGTGGAATACCCTTACCGCGAGTCATACAATCTTCCTTACAGGTCATCATATTCAGTCAGGGTCAATTATGCCGGTATTTCGCTGCGTGACCCGCTCAATATCGTTTTCAGGACCTGGATGGAGAACGTAGATGAGGAATGGGGCGACTTTACTGCTGACCGGTCATCGGTTACATACAGTCTCAGCAGCGGTCATTACAGGTTCAATGTCGAGGCCCTGACCCGTGATGACCCTGATAACGCCGCCACGGTATCATTCAGCATCGTGATAGAGAAGCCCTTTACCCGTAAGTGGTGGTTCATACTGTCACTTCTTGCACTGATTGCTGCTGTGGTCTATGTCATTATAAGGCTCCGCGAGAGGGCCCACCGGAAACAGCGTGAGATTCTCGAGAACGAGCTGCAGAAGCGTACTGCTGAGGTCTACGAGCAGAAGGAAGAACTTGCCCAGAAGAACCTTGACATCACCGAGAGCATCAAATATGCCAGGCGGATACAGAGCAGCGTGCTGCCTGATACTGCGCGGCTGGGTTCAGTCTTCAAGGAGGCCTTTGTCTTTTTCCAGCCGCGTGATATTGTCAGCGGCGATTTCTTCTGGTTTGACTGGATAGACAAGGACCGGTTTGTCATAGTCTGCTCTGACTCAACAGGCCATGGCGTCCCCGGGGCGTTCATGTCAATGATCGGAACAGCCCTGTTGCAGGATATTATTACGGTCAAAAAGATCACCAAGCCATCACAGGTGCTGCATGAGCTTGACCGGCAGATCTTTTCAACCCTGAACCAGAATCAGGAGATGGAGGCTTCAAATGACGGTATGGATATCGTGGTGTGTGAGTTTAATCTTAAGACACGCCAGCTTGTCTTCGCCTCGGCAATGCGACCGGTAATACTTGTGATTGACGGAGAACAGCATTATGTAAGAGGCAACCGCTCTTCCGTGGGCGGCGAGTCCGTGACGGAGAAATTTTATGATGACCAGGAGTATCATCTCAGGGAGGGAGATACGGTTTACCTGTTCACTGACGGGTACTGTGACCAGTTTGGCGGACAGGGTGCCAAGAAGATGAAGATCAGTCGCCTGCGTTCACTCATTGATGAGATCGTGCCCCTTTCCATGGAGCAGCAGAACCAGCAGATCAAAGATTTCTTTGCTGAGTGGAAAGGCGATAATGAGCAGGTTGATGATGTCCTCTTTATGGGGCTGAGGGTCT
>Ga0209467_1001192_pt1 | contig 24267 bp, 18 predicted proteins | sample Higcelwee11metaG_FD_187175 | JGI IMG/M metagenome (GOLD analysis project Ga0209467, IMG submission 187175) | Freshwater pond sediment microbial communities from the University of Edinburgh, under environmental carbon perturbations - High... | ecosystem: Environmental > Aquatic > Freshwater >... | reverse complement strand
TATTCAACAACCCCGAAGATGCAGTTAAAGATGCCGATATTCTTTATAGCGATGTTTGGGTGAGCATGGGACAAGAGGGTGAAAAAGACACCAAACAAAGTCACTTTTTGCCGTTCCAGATTAATGACGCCTTGCTCGCCAAAGCACCCGCTCATTGTAAAGTAACGCACTGTCTTCCTGCGCACCGCGGCGAAGAGATTACGGATTCCGTGATGGATGGGGATCGGAACTTATCCTTTGAAGAAGCGGAAAATCGTCTGCACGCACAAAAAGCCATTTTGTGGCAAGTGATGACGCCGACGAGTGATTTCGGGAAATAATTTCACTTTCGTTTTTCAAAAAGAGCCTCTGCAAAAATGCGGAGGCTCTTTTATGCTTAACAAAAGCCGATCTACAGTTATTCACAATGACAATGTAAATCACCAAAGCATACCGCTTCGAAATTCTGAACCTCTTATTTTCTGAAACCTAGATGGTTTTCGAGAAAATCCCTTCCGTTTTGCGATTCTGCATTAATGGATCCAGTTGCATCGCCAAATAGCGAATCACAAGCGTTCCCAATTCAGTCGTGCGAATTTCATCATCAGAGACTTTGAGGAGCAAACCTTTGGATTCTAAAGCGAGAAGGCGCACCCAGCCTTCACCGAGAATTTCCTTTTCGCGTTCATCTACCAGAAGGAGGCGATTGCACATAAGCCGCTCAATGGTATCGCGCAGTACTTTTTGATTTTCGTCCAAAGGATGGCAGCGGATCTCCGTCATTTTACCGGAAAGCTGAAGTTCCGCATAATGGGCACTGTCATGAATATTTTGTGTGTACGCATTATCCAACTGTGAAATGGCACTGGAACCAAATCCGTAGACCTGTCCCGTGGTTTTGCGAGTACAATACCCTTGAAAATTACGATGCAGCGCACCCTCTTGAAGGGCGATCGCTAAAGAATCCGTGGGCTTTACAAAATGATCCATACCCACATCCACTAACCCCGCTTCTATAAAGCGTTTGCGAGCTTCGAGGAAAAACGTCATTTTTTCACGAGCGTTTGGCATGGGGTACTTTTCCAGAAGTTTCTGATTCTCTTTGAGCCAGGGGACGTGAGCGTAGCTGAACAAAGCAATGCGATCCGGAGCTGCTTCCACAGCCTTCTGCACGCTGTCATAAAAGTTTGCTTCCGTTTGACCTGGGAGTCCATAAATCAAGTCGAGATTGATGCCCGAAAAATGAAGTTCCCGAGAGAGTTTCACCAACTCCTTCACCGGAAGCAAAGAGGGATCTCTCCCGATGATTTCCAATACTTCCGGGTTAAAATCCTGAATACCATAGCTGATGCGATTAAAACCCATCAGAGCAAGGGCGCGAAGCCGTTCTTCAGTGATACTCGAAGGATTGCACTCAATCGCAATCTCCGCGTGTTCCGCAAAGGGAAAGCGAGCGCGAAGTTTATGGAGAATTGTGTCTAGGATTTCAAAAGGAACACTCGTCGGCGTGCCGCCCCCGAAATGAACCTGGGTCACAGGCCTTTTATCCGAGATCCATAGCAACTTCTCGGCCATTTCAGAGTAGAGGGCTTCAAAATAAAGGTCGCGGGCAGAGGTATCCTGCATTACTTCAGAGGTACATCCACAAAAAAGACAACGCTTGGAACAAAAAGGAATATGAAAATAGAAACTCAGGTTCTGCGGATAGAGATTATTCGAAGCGCGCCACAGAACTTCAATTTCTTGTTTCGTTTCTGCAGGGCGGAAAAGATTCGCAGGAGGATAGCTCGTATAACGAGGCGCATTCGTATCGTAGCAGAGAAGTGTGTCAATCATCATGACTTCAATATAGAAAGAGAGAAAGGAATGGATTATGCGTCTCACTTTTTATAAATTCTAACGGATGCGATCCTTATGTAAACTTTGCGCTTTTACGTTTCTCTCTTTAGTTGCCGCTTGCAATGTGCCAGCCCGCACAGGTTATGACCGAGAACTCGGCGAATACGGCCCTCCACCAGAATCCACAATGACCGGTGACGATTTCAATCTCAGTTCTGACTCTCTGAACTCTCCCGTTGACAGTGAAGTGTCAGAAGATCTTTCCGCATGGATGGAAGTTGTCAACTTGTGGCTCGGCACCCCGTACAAATATGGTGGAAGTTCCAAAAATGGGACAGATTGTTCGGGCTACGTCATGCAAATTTATAAGGAAAAGACAGGAAAAAATCTACCCCACAGTTCAGGAGCCATGTTCAAGTTAGGTGAACCTGTTGAGCAAGAGGACTTACAGACGGGCGATCTTGTCTTTTTCGGAGGTCACTGGGGAATCAATCATGTCGGGATCTATCTTTCCAATGGAAACTTTACCCATTCTAGTTCTTCAGATGGAGTCGCTATCATCCCACTGTCCACCAAATACTGGAAAGAGCGTTACAGAGGCGCGAGGAGACTGCTATGAGTGAACGAAAAAAGATTGCAATACAAGGACGTCGCGGGGCTTACAGCGAAAGTGCGGCCTACTACCTATTCGGGAAAGACATTGAAGTTGTCCCCATGAATACCTTTGAAGAAATTTATCAGGGGATTGAAACCAATTTGGTTGATGGCGGAGCTGTTCCCATTGAGAATTCTACCGCGGGTTCCATTTACGAAAATTATGATCTCCTCTACAAGTGGCGTCACCCCATTGTTGCGGAAGTCACTTTGCAGATTGAGCATTGCCTCTGCGCTGTCCCCGGCACAACTCTCACGGACTTAAGGCGCGTTTTAAGCCATCCTCAGGGCCTCGCTCAGTGCAGCCGTTTTTTCAGCAGCAATCCTCAAATTGAGAAAGTCCCCTACTATGACACTGCCGGAAGCGCCGAAGAAATCGCCAAACGAGGAAACCACACGGATGGAGCCATCGCGAGTGTTTATGCGGCAAAGCACTACAACCTTGAGATTCTCGCCACAAATCTGGAGAACATTAAGGGCGTAAATTTTACCCGCTTTTATGGTATTCAAAAAACACAATCCACAATCGCCGATGGCAATGACATCAAGACGGCGTTGTTATTTGAACTCTCCAATTCGAGGAAATCTGGGACTCTCTATTGCGCACTCGGAGCCTTTGCCAAACGCAACTTGAACTTAACCCGCATCGAAAGCAGACCTCATCCCGATAAACCGTGGGAATACATTTTCCATCTTTCATTCGAAGGCAATCCCAAGGATCCGCTTGTGGTGGAAGCCTTGCAGGAATTACAACAATACACCGATTTTATCTACCGCTTAGGCTCCTTCCATGCGGGTAAAACCGAAAAACTTCAATACGCAAATTAAGCGGGAAACAGGCAACTTATGACAAGAATTGACAGTAGAAATTTTAATGAACTCCGTTCTATTCGTATGACTCCAGGCTTCGTCTCCAGCGCGGACGGTTCGGTGCTTATTGAAATGGGGCGCACTCGCGTGATTTGCAATGCCACTCTCCTCCCGGAAGTTCCTCATTGGCTGAAAGGTAAAGGCAAGGGCTGGATCACCGCCGAATATGCGCTCATGCCACAAAGTACCAATGAACGCGTGGATCGTGAACGCAAAGGCGCGAGCGGTCGCACTCAAGAAATTCAGCGCCTTATCGGGCGGTCATTGCGCGGCGCCGCCGACCTGCAAGCTTTGGGCGAAAATGCGATCGTCGTTGACTGCGATGTCATTGAAGCGGATGGTGGCACACGCACAGCGAGTATCATCGGAGGGTTCGTTGCTTTAGCTCTTGCCCTCAAAAAAGTAAAACCTCGCATTCAGATCACAGCCCCTGTTTTGCAACACGTTGTCACCGCCATTTCTGTGGGAATCGTTAAAGGCGAACCGAATTTAGATCTCTGCTATGTAGAAGATTCCGCTGCCGACGTGGATATGAACATCGTCATGCGCGATGCGGAAGAATTCATTGAAATTCAAGGGACTGGCGAGCATACGTCTTTTAGCAAAAAAACGCTGGATACACTCCTTGCTTTAGGTGAAAAAGCATGTAAAGACATCATGTCCATGCAAATGCAATTGATTGGCGAAACACTTCCTTAACTTTTGTACATCCCTCATTTCAATCATTTTGAAATGATTTCCGCACTGTTGTTTCCGCATGTAAACAGGACGTATACTTAAGGAAACGTCTTTTATACTTACCGTTACGCGTTTGTATTTAGAATACGATAGTTTTAGGGAAACTCTGAATCGGAGATCTCCTATGAGAAGTTTTTCTACTCTACTCTTATTCGCGATAATCGCTACACCAAGCGTATTTGCGGCAAAAGCGTACCACAACCAAGTCGGCTTCTTGCCAGAAGCTTCCAAAAAACTCGTTTTGGAAGCTGGAACCGCATCAAACGTTGTATTCAAAGACAGTAATGGAACAGAAAAACTTTCGGTGAAACCGTCTGCAATTGCATTCTGGGAACCCGCACAAGATTCCGTGCGGTTAGTCGATTTCTCTAGCCTCAAAACCCCAGGCACCTATCAAGCTTATCAAGATAAAGCCCTCATTTCTCACCCGATCATCATTCAAGCCAAAGCCTGGGAAGCGGTGACTAAAGCATCTCTCAAATTCTTCTATTTCCAGCGTTCCTCAACAGCACTTCTCAAAGAAAATGCAGGAATCTACGCCCGTGCCGCAGGCCACTTAGATACGGCGGTTCAATATCACTCGGAACTTGGCAAAACCACAGGCAAAACGTTTAATGGAGCCAAAGGTTGGTACGATGCGGGTGATTATGGGAAGTACATTGTGAACAGCGGAATTACCACTTACACCCTTTTGAAACTCTACGAATACAACAAAGCGTATTTCGACTCTCTTCGCTGGAATCTCCCGGAAAGCGACAATGCAACTCCAGATATTTTAGATGAAATTAAATGGAATCTGGATTGGATGCTCACCATGCAAGACGAAGATGGTGGAGTTTTTCATAAGCTCACGACCAAGAACTTTTCTGGAATGGTCATGCCAGAAAAAGACAAAGCCATTCGCTATGCCATTGGTAAAACAACCACCGCAACATTGAATTTTGCAGCAGTCATGGCACTCGCAGGTGTCGTTTTCTGGAAAATCGATAATGATTATGCAAAAGAATGTGTTTTTGCTGCCGATAAAGCCTTTAATTGGGCAAAAGTAAATCCAACCGAATACTATACCCAGCCTTCTGACGTGGGAACAGGAACCTACGGAGATTCCCGGGCAAGCGACGAACTTCAATGGGCTGCAGTAGAATTGTTAAGGGCCACAGGAGATTCCTCATCGTATTGGACAGATGCATCCACAACTCCTATAGCATCTGTCCCTGGCTGGTCCTATGTGGCAGGCCTTGCTACTTATAGCATTGCTACCGCTCCACACCTTTTCGGCACCATTGCGACTGATGCCAAAACAGCGTTACTGGAATTAGCCGACAAGCTTAAAAATGAAGCCGACACCTCCGCTTACGGCATTTCAATGACATCCTCAAACTTTTATTGGGGTTCGAATAGCGTCGCCGCCAATCAAGGGATGTTACTTCTGCATGCATACTATGTGAGTGGGGACACTTCATACCTCACGAGTGCCATACAGTTAGCGGATTATCTCCTTGGCAGAAATCCTCTAGACCTTTCTTACCTCACTGGTTCCGGTGTCAATTCCCCTAAGTTTCCCCATCACCGCCCTAGTGCAGCCGATAACATCGCTGATCCTATTCCCGGCATGCTTGTCGGTGGTCCACATAGCAGCGGACAGGATATTGCATCGTGCCAAAATGTGGACTACACGGTCCCCAATGCTCCCGCAAAAAGTTTTTATGATAACGTTTGTAGCTATGCCACCAACGAAGTCGCCATCAACTGGAATGCTCCTTTTGCATACCTCATAGGCTCAATCCAAGCCCTATCGCAAAACATACCAGTCTGGGAAAATCTGAGCCTCCCCACAGCCCCTAAGATTGGCAAAAAAAAAGACCCTCATTTTAAGAGAGTCCTTCGAAACAATCGAGTCCGCATTGAGAAAACGACATCCCAAGGTGAAGTAATTTATTTCGACCTTCAGGGAAATCGGGAATAAAACTACATGAACATGGATGTTGAAGAACATCCTTGCATATCGGCATCAATTTCTGGTTCTTGATAACAAGTTTCTGGCCGTTGCACTTGAGTCCTAAAATACGCCTCATGAGCGGCCACCACTTTTTCCCTCGCAAATTTTGCATCCATCCAGTTGCCAATTTCCACATTTTTCCCTTCCAGTTCTTTGTAATACTGGAAAAAATTCCTTGTGATTTTCAAAAACATTGGATCGATATCATGAATATCACGCAAGGGATGATGCATAAACAGAGGAACCCCAAGCACCTTATAATCCTTTTTGCCTCCATCCGTCATATCCAAAACACCCACGACACGGCAGGTCACCACCGATCCTGTATTTAAAGCCGAAGAATTATAAACGAGCATATCCAAAGCATCCCCGTCATCACCCAGTGTACTCGGAATAAAGCCATAACTCGCAGGATAACTCATTGAAGACAAAAGACATCGATCCACACGAAACACATGATAGTGTTCATCATACTCATATTTAACGTTGGTATCCTTAGGTATTTCAACAACGCAATCCACTTCATACGGATACTTGGGACCTATCGGCAAATCCAGGTAGTTTATTGGCATTTTTTCTCCAAAACTTCAATAGACACTTCACTTATTGAGGTAAAAAATAAGATTATTATCCCCTCTTGTGAAAAAAAAACAACGTTTCACGAAAATTTAGCGTGATCGCCACCGTTGGGATACCGCTTTCTCAAACAATCCGATCGCGATCTTGGGGCCATCTCCATCAGGACTATAACCTACTTCAATACGAAGACGATCTAAAGCAGGGATCACCAGATGAACTCCTGCATACACCGCGGAACGATAATTATCCCAGCCTGGTACTCCCTCATCCCACAGAAAAGCGCCATCCACACCACCCACAAGTTGCAAGCCCCAAAAGAGATTTGCACCGAAAACGGAAACAGGACGACGTTCCAAGAGCACAAAACGTTCTTCCGCATTTAAAAGAATTTCATGCTTTCCATGGATTGCAGAATCAGAATCAAAACCGCGCAATGAATTGGCGCCCCCTTGTTGTAATCGATCATAAACACCTTGATCTCCCGGGCGATACCTGGCAAGCCATCCTAAATGAGAAATAAACCGATCCACCCCAAGATAAACACGGCTATCCCACAAATATTCCTGGTAGTCCTCAGGCCCCCCTAAAAATCCACCATACTGAGTGGCCCGCAATTCCTCATAAAAACCATTACGAGAATCCATTTCAGAATCCCGGTTATCCCAAAGAACGCCAACACCCACATCGGGAATGGAACCCACATCTTCGAGATAGCGATAGGAGCCCGAAAGTAAAGGAGCAAGGGATTTCCACAGGGCTTCTTTCAAATCTCCATGAGCATACCAGGAACGGTCTTGATAATTTCGCAAATTATCCCAACTATCCGTTCGAAGAAACTCCAAATTCCAGCCCACTGGATAATTCATAAGCCAGGGAGAACTGGTGTAAAACGCATATTCCTGCGCATCCATCCACGGATCCAGTGACGCTCGGTATTGCACCTCTGCGCGAATGTCATCTCCCAGAAGATTCAAATGAGCAAGAGCAAGGCCTAACATCCACCCCTCTTGATCTGTTTTCTTCCCCGCCGGAGAAGGAATCCAATAAAACAGCTCTGTAAATTGGTAAGTCAGCGCAAGACCGTCCGCTCCTTTTTCACACGCTAAAGTGACTTCAGAAAAAAGATCCAAGCCTTGCAAACGGCGGAGTTCTGCATCCCATTGTTGGAGAGAAAAAGGCTTTGAAACCTGGTTTAAAAGTTCACGAGCAACCACTTGATGGCGCGTGCTATTCAGTCCAGAAAATGTGATTTTAGTGACTGGCAAACCCTCTTCACAAGAGGGGGTAATGGCCGCAAAAGAAAAGCCCCCACCCATAAAGGAAAGGAACATACAAAAGAGTAAAAAATGGGGAGTAAAAAAAGTCTTCATTCCTAAAGCCAAAGATAGGTTATAAAAAGAATTCAACAGAAGCCATGAATGGAGAATAAGTATATATTTCAAGACATATCGCAGGTAATCCCCTCACGAGGTTTTTTGTGTTTCGTATTTCTTTATGCCTATTGTTGTCAGTGGTTGTCACATCCTTTGCCCAAATGGTTGAATTTCCCTTAGGTTCTCTTGTCATCGATGTCACTAAAGATCCTTACAACGCAAAAGGGGATGGAAAAGTAGATGACACCGAAGCGATTCAACAAGCACTCGATGACCATCCCGATGGGGACTTTATCATTTACCTTCCCCATGGTGTCTACAAGATTTCAAAGCAACTGAGTTGGCCACGTGCGGACGAACCTGAAAAATCTTATCGCAGAACCATACTTCAAGGCGAAAGTATGGGCGGCACCATTTTGATGTTAGAAGACAATTGTCGTGGTTTTGAAAACCCGGAGACCCCTCGCGCCCTGTTATACACAGGTGTGGGCCCACTGCCTCGCTATCGCAATGCGATCCGAGACATAAGTCTTCGCACAGGAAAAGGAAACCCCGGAGCCATCGGTATTCGTTTCAACGCCGCGACTCAGGGAACAATTCTGAATGTGAAAATTTATTCTGGTGATGGAGCAGGAGTTGCAGGCATTGACATGGGTTTTGCAGAAAACATCGGCCCTCTCCTTGTCAAGAACGTAGAAATTAAAGGGTTTGATGTCGGTATTTTTACCCGCACACCCTTTTTCGGAATGACTCTAGAACATATTTACCTTTCCGAGCAAAAAAAATACGGGATCGAAAATCATGACCAGGCCCTCACCATCCGAAACTTGCGAAGTCGCAACGCAGTTCCTGCGATTTACAATTCAGGAGAACATGCAATGCTTACTCTTATTGATGGTACCCTTGAATATGTCCCAGGGAAAATAAAAGAAAAAATACCAGCCATCATCAATGAAGCGGGGCTCTTTGTCCGTGCCGTTTCCACCAGCAAATACAATCAAGCGATTGAAGATAATAGCTCCCATGGTGGCAAAGGACTCAAAGGTCCAGAGATCATGGAATATGCCTCTGCAAGCACGGAATTTCTTTGCCACACGCCTCCATCCTCCATTAAATTACCTGTAGCAGAAACCATGGAAACGTCCCAACAACCCGCAGCGCAATGGGTGGGTATCCAAGGAGACTATGGTGGAACCATGAGCGATGGAACTGATGATTCCAAAGCAATTCAACAAGCCATCGACGATGGTGCCGAAACGATTTATTTTTCTCCTGGTGGACGTTACACCATCAACAAAGACATCCATGTCAGAAAACGCCTTCGTCGCATTTTAGGTACCGAAGCCCGCATTGATGGAACTGGCAAATTTATCATTGATGATGGGACGTTTAACGAAATCACGATCGAAAGATTTTCCGCTTTTGGCAATGGAATCAAGCATCTTTCCGGAAGAACTCTGATTCTCAAAAATATGAGCACCAAAAGTTATGAGAGTGATACTTTAGGTGCGGGTGACCTTTACCTTGAAGACGTCGCCATCAACACAATGACAATCAACTTACAACATGTTTGGGCTCGCCAGCTTTACATGAATTATGACAATGGAACAAAGATTATCAATAACGGCGGCATCGTGTGGATTTTGGGACTCACTGCAGAAAATGGGAATACCGTTTTACATAACAGAGATCAAGGCGAAGTAGAAATTGCAGGAATTCATGTAATCTCCAATGCCAAAGCAAAGACACGCCCCTTATTTGTGAATGACAGCGCAAACCTCTCCATTGAAGGCCTTCGCGAAACCGCGATGCAAGGAAACGCATTCCAGAAAATCGTTGAGGAAACGCGCAAAGGGGAAAGCAAAACATTATTTTCTGACGACTTGGAAAAGGGTCCCTCTGGTGGCGTATTCCTCCCTCTCTATGTGGGTTACATTCCTAAAACAGGTGTCAACACCCCCCCAATCCCCGAAGCTCCTGAAGACAAGATCGTGATTCTCCCTGATAATGCAAAACTTTCAGGACAAGTCACTGATGATGGCCGCGCTGATGGACTTTGCTCCGTTCCTGTCGAATGGAGTAAAATCAGCGGACCTGGCAAAGTTGTTTTTGCAGACCACCGCGCCTACAATACCGAAGCCAGTTTCACATTCAGCGGACGCTATCACGTTGAATTCAGTGCCCATGATGGTAAAATGAAAGGGGCCGATACCGTGCGCATCTATGTATTCGACCGGCGAACCACCACACAAGATCATAATGGAGACAACGTTTCTAGTGGACGTGGCATGGACACCTGGATTTCTGAATTTGATGCTTATACACCTCATGGCAGTGATTCCGTTTTACACATAGGGAACGCTTCTTCCAATAGTGCAAAAATCTACCTGAAATTTGACATCTCCGGTTTACCAGGCCCCGTGTCCGATGCAGCACTCCAACTGAATATGGATATGCAAAGCATCAATAAGCCCATAGAGTGGAATGTATTTGGTCTTTTGGAAGATCCAGCGATCTCCACTTATGGTGAAGACAAATTAGGCGTTGAATGGCAAGAATCAAAGCTCACTTGGGCAAATGCTCCCGGCAACTTGAACCTTCCCGGAGATGCCTATATAGTGCGTCAAAATCGAGGCGGTGGCATTGACCCTCGGTATACCAAGCACTTGGGCGTTCTTACTTTAGACCCGAAAGCGCCATTTGGAGCCTTCCTTCGTAACCCCTCTTTCACTGAATTTATGAAGCGCAAGCACAAGTCTGGCCTTTTCACAATTATTTTATCTGCAGTGAGTCCTAAAGATACAGGACTCGTGGTCACCGCACGCGATGCAGGCAAAGCAGGAGCTCCGGTCTTGTATGTGAGCTATTTTGATAGCAATAAAACCGTCGGTGGCGATGTCATGCAAGGTGGTTTCCAAATGGGTAAAGTGAACATAGACATTTACACTTTGGCTTGCTCTTTTGATCTTACCATTGGTCAGCCTCAATTTGTCCAAATCGAGATTTATAATGAATTTGGAAAACGGATGATGATTGTTGCCGAACAAGAAATGGAAAGTGAAAAAGCAATGACGTTCAAATTCAATGCAAAAACCTTCCCCACCGGAAAATACAAGGTAAAAGTGGTAGGCGAAGCATTCCAAAAAGAACAAGGCTTTTATATTTTGAATTGAGGAGTCCCTTATGATATTGAAACCATATTTCTTTTTTCCTGTTCTCATTTCTTTGCTAGGTCTAACCGCTTGTAGCGATGATAAGAGTAGTGATCCCCAAGAAGATAGTAGCTCCTCTTCTTCGAGCCTTGAAAGTTCGAGTTCTTCTTATTCCAACCGTCTCGATGTGGATTACCTCGATACACTCATTTCGGGTGATACCGCAAACTTTTATCTTTCAGATTCCATTGAGAGTCCTCTCCGCTTGTTCTTGGGTGAATTGCCTTCTGGAACAAGAATCACCATTCGAAGTGCAACCACTGCTATTAAAAACGATACACTCCGTGTTCGAGAAGAAATAGCAGGGGCACTCATACCCACAGAACCGGTGATCGAAAATGAAACCGAAATTTATAAGAATTACACATACCCTGGCGAAGGGGCTAATCTTCTTTCAAATACATTTATTACCACAGAAAAAAGTGGCTATTACTTTGTTGAATTACGCGGAGCCTTTGGAACAGACTCCCATCTGCGAATCTCAATAGAAACTCAAAAAGCCTACTACCGCTATATCGGGGATACCACAACAGTACCATTTACTATGGGTGATACCATCCAAGGCTTTTTCTTGATTGGGACAGGTGCTGATTCACTTAATTTGAATCTAAAAACCCCTACAGGATATAGCATCAACGTCAATGCGAAAAACACGAGTTTCAAAACGTCCGGAGCAACCAAAATATCTTTGCTAAAGGCAATCACACTGACCGATGAAAAAGGCAAAACGATTGCCTCTAATGCAGATTCCATTGATCAACAGCTGCTCCCTCAAGATTCCACGACTTGGAGAGTCACCCTTAAGCCTCTTTCTTTCGCCACATACATCTCAGGGCCATACGCATTTTTTAAAGCTTCTGCCACAGCGAGAGAACTTGACAAGGGTGAATATTTTGCTTCACCAGACTCCATCCAAAAGGTGGGAGATACACTGACCATTGTGCGCCCCCGTAATGATGCCGCTAAATATTACCTACGCCAAGATCAGTATGTATGGCTCGCAGACCTTAAAAAAGGAGACAGCCTTTATGTATTCCATGAAATTGAAGGCTACTATACAGGCCCCTCCTACCCTGCCACTTATGCCATCCTGAATAAATCGGGGGATTCCATAGCGGCAATCACCACTGCAAATTACGTCTATGTTGCCAAAAGCGATGGGCCTTATTATTTGCATTACACCCGTTTAAACTCCCCCCCTAAAACCGAAACTCAGGAACTCACACTCAAGACGTTTATCCAACGTCCAAGCTTTGTGACCGATCTCTATTTTTATGATGAAGACAAAGCGGAAAGATACAGTACCATGAGTTTAACCCAAGGGGATTCTCTCGTACTTTCGGATTTGGTCATGGGCGTCACCCCAGCCACTGCAAGTAATGCGGTTTATTGGTATATCCCTTGTGAAGATCTTGCTTATATTGGTTCTGTGGCTTACTCCACAAGTACCTGTTCAGGCACCGAGCAACTCATTAGCGCAAACAAAATTTATGGCCTCGGTATAGGGGGTGATACCGGGCGGCTTATTGCCCTTAGTAAAGCAGATCCTCAAAAAAGAGATACTCTGACGATCACGATTCTCGAATAAAAGCGTTTATTTTCAACCTTTATAGCGACTTTCCTTGAGAAAGTCGCTTTTTTTGTTACATTTGTGCCTCCTTGTTTGTCGTGCCAAGCTCTGCCAGCAAACAAGCTTAAACTAAAGAGCTTCCTTTCGAGGTAAATATGTCTGCTTATCGTGGACCCAAAGCTAAGACCGCCCGTTCTCTCGGGCTTGCCACCACTCAGAAAACCCAAAAGGTCCTTGACCGTCGCAATTTTCCTCCCGGACAGCATGGTCTGAACCGCAAGAAATCTGCCTCTGTGTACAAGCAACAGTTGGTGGAAAAGCAACGTCTTCGCTTTACCTATAACATTTCCGAAGCGCAGATGGCGAAGGCTTATGATGAAGCAAACCGTCGCAACGGTTCTGCTGGTGATAACCTTATGATTCTCTTAGAGACTCGTATTGATGCGCTCGTATTCCGCATGGGTTTTGCTCGCACCGTTTTTGCAGCTCGCCAATATGTCGCCCATGGTCACTTTGCTGTGAATGGGGTCCGTTCTTTTACTCCTAGCCGTCTTATTAAAGCTGGTGATGTGATTGCCGTTCGTGAACGCTCGAAGAACCACGTGCAAATCAAGGAAGCTTTGGACAATGCTCCGGCCCTTCCTGAATATCTGTCCGTTGATAAAACGAAGATGGAAGGGACTCTCGTAGCGCTTCCCCTCCGTGAACAGATCCCAGTGAAGTTGCAAGAACAGCTTGTCGTGGAATACTACTCTCGGTAGTTTTTGTTTATCCATTTTAATGAAAAAGGCTCCGGACAAAATCCGGGGCTTTTATTTTGCGATGTTTAAAAATAATACGATTTAGCAGACGACAAAAACTGAATTTACTTTTGATTTTTTTTATATCTCGTTTCAGTTTTCGACGAGGCTTCCAGCATCGCTATTCACCCCTGATTCCGAACGTTTAAGAGCATCTTGAACCACGAGACTTGCGAGAGTCATGCCAAAGGTGGCTGTCACGGAAACAAAACTTCCCAGAACCGTTTGCTTGATGCTATTGCCTTTGGTTTCGCACACACCCCTGTCAACAGCAAGGAAACCCATTCGCGACAGTTCCTCGCTATAAACAGCGACAAAATCTCCTGAGAATCCGCGCTTACGAAGCCCACCCCGTACCAATTTGCCGAGAGGACAACCCGCCGTTTTCCAAATGCTTACCGAACGTACCTTTGTGGGATCAAGCTTCCCCGCCGCTCCCAAGCTCGAAAAAACAGTACAGCCCCGTTCCGAGGCATACGCCAAAAGATCAATTTTGTGAGTAAGGGAATCAATCGCATCAACGACGTAATCGTAGGCGTCCCATGTAAAAATATCTCTGGTCTCTTGTGAATAAAGAGAGGCTCTAACATGAACAGTGACCCCTTCACGAATAGAGTGCAAACGCTCGGCAAGAACTTCTGCCTTCAACTCACCCACCGTTCCAAACAAAGCAGGAAGCTGACGATTGATGTTAGAGATTGCGATACGATCACTATCCACCAATGTGATTTCGTTGATGCCACTGCGCACAAGGGCTTCCGCACACCAACTTCCCACACCGCCCAATCCAAAAACAGCCACATGAGATTTACTTAAACTATTTAGAGTTTCCTCGCCGACTAAAAGGGCAAGCCTTTGCAATGTAGGGTCGATCATTTCCATTAGGCCCAAATATAAAATGCAAGCTCACAAAAAAAAGGCCCGGTCATTAAAGACCAGGACCTTTTTCATTTTTTATATCGAAGAATTACATTTCTTCGCTTGGCATATCAGCAGCGGCACCATTGCCTTCGTTGAGGGCCTTGATGGAGAGCTTGATTTTGCCCTTCGGGTCCACACCGAGACACATCACCGTGACTTCACTACCCACTTGAACCACATCTTCGACACGATCGACACGATGGTCGGCAAGTTCGGAGATATGAACGAGACCATCACGACCTGGGAGGATTTCAACGAATGCACCAAACGGTTGAATCGTCTTCACCTTGCCCTTGTAGATGCGGCCTGGTTCTGGTTCTGCAGTGAGTTCTTCAATCATACGACGACAGACAGCACCGACCTTCGCACTTGGAGCTGCGATATCAATGTTACCACTATCATCAATATTGATCTGACAACCTGTTTGAGATTGCATACCCTTGATTACAGCACCACCGGAACCGATCACATCGCGGATCTTGTTTGTCGGAATGCGCATTTTAATCATGGTCGGAGCCTTCTCAGAAAGATGCGGACGCGGAGCTTCCAAGCCCAGTTCCTTCATCTTGCCCAAGATGTGCAAACGACCTTGCTTAGCTTGAGTCAACGCCTTCGCCATAAGTTCTGGCGTAATGCCCTTGATCTTAATGTCCATCTGACACGCGGTAATACCGAATTCAGTACCCGTTATCTTGAAGTCCATATCGCCAAGATGATCTTCCGTACCAGTAATATCGGTCAGTATTTCAATCTTGCCACCTTCAGAGACACTGCCCTTTTCGGAGATAAGACCCATCGCCACACCAGCCACCGGAGCCTTGATAGGCACACCAGCGTCCATAAGAGACAACGTACCACCACAGACAGAAGCCATGGAAGAAGAACCATTGGATTCCAGAATTTCTGACACAATGCGAATCGTGTACGGGAAACTTTCTGGAGAAGGGAGAACCGCGTTCAAAGAACGTTCTGCCAAATGTCCATGACCGATTTCACGGCGGGAAAGACCAAGCTTCTTGCACTCACCGACACAGAACGGCGGGAAGTTATAATGAAGCATGTAGTTCTTGGTGCCGTCACCCTGAAGATTTTCGTAACGCTGCTCGTCGGATTTAGTGCCAAGAGTGCAAATCACGAGACCTTGGGTTTCACCGCGCTGGAAAAGCGCAGAACCATGAGCGCGAGGGAGCACACCGAGTTGAATTTCAATCGGACGTACTTCGGTGGTCTTACGACCATCAATACGAGTCCCTTCGTTGAGAATCATTTCGCGCATGGTGTGGCGTTCGAGATCGTGGAAAATTTCCTTGGCATCTGCATGAAGCTGTTCATCTTCACCAACAATCGCCGTCACACGAGCATCCGCAAGGGCTTTCTCTTCGAGAGCGGCCATCGCCGGATAGTGCTGACTCTTGACCATCGGTGTGTGAAGCGTCGCATAAAGTTCATCAAAGATGACTTCTTTAATTGTCTTCACCAAAGTTTCATGAGCTTCACCCACATTCTTCGGGGCGAGAACCATTTTCGGTTTGGAACAACGATCCACCAATTGCTGTTGGGCCTTGCAAAGAAGCTTAATAGCCTCATGACCCGCGAGAATCGCCTCAATCATGAGTTCTTCAGAGACTTCATAAGCGCCGCCTTCCACCATGCAGACGGAAGCCGCGGTACCCGCAATCATAAGATCCAAATCCGCAATAGCCACTTCTTCATAGCTAGGATTCACAATCGTCTTGCCATCAATAACGGCAACGCGAACGCAAGCGACTTGTTCTTCGAAAGGCAATTCAGAAAGACCAATCGCCAAAGAAGCGGCGCTGACGCCGAGAACATCGGGAGCGTAATTCTTATCGGCGGAAAGAACCTGAACGATGACCTGGACTTCACGTTTGAAGTTTTCAGGAAACATCGGACGAATCGGACGGTCAATCACCCGAGCAATGAGAGTTTCATCATCGGACGGACGACCCCCTTCACGCTTGTTGTAACCACCGGGGAGGCGACCCGCAGCATAAGCCTTTTCACGATATTCTACTGTGAGAGGGAAAAAATCCCCTTCTTTTTCAGGTCCAAAACAGACAGTCGCAAGCAATAAAGCATCGCCCATCTGAATGATAGCGGATCCAGAAGCCTGTTTGGCCATACGACCCGTTTCTAAACGGACGGTACGACCATCGGGAAGCGTTACTGTCGCTTCTTCGGCTTTTAACATTTTGTATTCAGCCATGTTTCTCCTAATTACCCGCGAATGCCGAGTTCCTTAATGATGGCGCGATAGCCGTCGATGTCGTTAGAGGCATAAAATTTGAGCAACGTCTTGCGCTTCGCAACCATCGCCGTCAAACCACGAAGGGAATGAAAATCCTTGCGATGTGTCTTGGCATGCTCGGTCAAGTTCTTGATCTTCTCCGTGAGGATCGCAACTTGAACGCGGACGGAGCCGGTGTCTTGTTCGTTAGCGCCAAACTTGGCGGTGAGTTCTGCTGACTTTTCTTTCGTAATGGTAGCCATTTGCTGTCCATTTCCTTTATGGTTTATGATGTAACAATTACTTGTACCTTCGCGAATGCCGCACACGGTGGCGAACCGATTTGCATACGTTCAGGCAAAATGCAACTACTGGGCGGTAATTTAGCTTATTTCAAAATACATTCCGTACGTTTTTGTTCCAATCACTGCTTTTTAAGCACTTTTTTTTACCTTTGGCCGCATGTTTGGGCATCTCCACCTGGCCTTCGAATTTTACGATTACCTGCTGATATTCGTAGTGACAGCCCTTGGCACCTTCAGCGCCTACCTTCATGACCCCCAACTCAAGGCCGTGACAGCAACCGTCCCTATCCCATTCGGATTCGCCTACATCGCCATTGGGCTCCCTATCGGAGCCGCGAATGCCGGTGGGGCCTTGCTTTGTCTCCTCTATGTCCACGTTGTCCGCATTCTCACCTACAAAGCCCATCTACCGATAATCCTTTCCATTGCTGTAGGCATTTTCATTTTTGTCATTTTGGGGGCCTTTCTGCTTCCCCTCTGCCCCGAAGGAGAAGGCTTTTTCTTTTTTGTATGTGCCATCAATTTTGTACTCGGACTGGTTTTGTTCCAAACCCAAACGTACGAGCCAGGAAAGCACTACAAAACACCGCTTCCTGTCTACATCAAGGCGCCTGTAGTGGCATTAGTCATTACGGGCTTGATGGTGGTTAAGAAAATCATGGGGGGCTTTGCGACAAGCTTCCCCATGATGAATTCGGTCGTTAGCTACGAATCTAGGCATTCTTTGGGGGATCAGTGCCGTCAAATTCCCCTATTTTTAATCGCTGCACCCGTGATGTGGATTTCCATGCGTTATGCAGAAACCATTGGAAAACTTAATCACTGGTTGGTTCTCGCCATCGGGGTCACTCTTTATATGATCATTTTCTGGCCTTTGAACCAGGAACTCAAACGACGAATCAAAGCTACCGCAACAGAAAGCACCCACCCTATTTAATTTTTCTTTTTTGAGGTCGAACCCTCTGCAAAGGGGGCCTTTTTTTCTATTTTTTCGCTGTTTTGAACAATTTTTATTCAGGATTAAAAAAAATGAATCTCAATCCTCTTGCAGAAGCCCTCAACGCAGATCTCTCCACCAACGGGGCCACCGTTCTGCAAATGCTTTCCGCCGCTGGCAAAGCCATCTTTTTCCCCAGCAAAGGAATACTCGGCCAAAGTGCTGAAGCTAAAGGTTCTGCCATCAACGCAACCATCGGCACCGCTCTTGAAGACGATGGGTCTCCTCTCACGCTTCCCTGCGTGCAAAAAGCGCTGAACCTTCCTAAGTCCAGTTTCCTTTATGCGCCGAGTTTCGGCGACCCACAACTCCGTGAGGCCTGGAAAAATCAGATTTGCATCAAGAACCCAAGCTTGGCCGGTAAATCATTCTCTAACCCTGTTGTCACCGCCGCTCTCACTCATGCCATTTCCTGTGCAGGCTATCTGTTCCTAGACGAAGGCGACGAAGTGATTATCCCCGATTTGTATTGGGATAATTATGAACTCATTTTTGAAAATGCCTATGGTGCTAAAATCGTCACCTACAATACCTTTAAGAATGGCGGCTTCGATGTAGAGGCCTTGGAAAAAGCTTTATTCAATGGTAAGAAAGGCAAGAAGGTTCTTCTGTTAAATTTCCCCAATAACCCCACGGGTTATACGGCCACCGAAGAAGAAGCAAAAGCAATCGTCCAAGTCCTCACCAAAGCCGCTCAAGAGGGCAACCAGGTTGTCGCACTTCTCGATGATGCCTACTTTGGATTGGTGTATGAAAAGGGAATTTTTCTCGAATCTTTATTCACAAAATTGGTGGACGCTCACGAAAATCTTCTTGCAGTCAAAATGGATGGTCCGACCAAAGAGGATTACGTCTGGGGTTTCCGCGTAGGCTTTATCTCTTTCGGATTCAAAGGCGCAACCGCTCTCCAGCTCAAAGCCTTAGAACAAAAAGCAGCAGGAGTGGTTCGCGGCAACATTTCCAATGCACCGAGCATTTCTCAAAAGATTTTGCTTCAAGCATACAATAGCCCCGAATACCACGAAGAAAAGAAGCTGAAGTACGAAACGCTAAAAAAACGCTACGATGTCATTAAGCAAGTACTTGCAAGCCACCCAGAGTATAGAGAAGCCTTTGAACCCATGCCCTTCAATAGCGGGTATTTTATGTGTGTTCAACCGAAAGGCGTAGAGGCCGATGCCGTTCGTAAAGAACTCCTTGCGAATTACAGCACGGGCGTCATTGTCCTCTCTGGACTCATTCGCCTTGCCTTTTCTGCAGTGCCTACAGACAAGTTACCGCAATTATTTGATAACTTGTACAAAGCAATCCTCGCCATCCGTTAACGAACTTTAACCGTCAGGAGATTACCATGTCCGATTCTGCAACCCTGCATTACCAAGGAAAAGACCTTGTGTTTCCGGTCATTACCGGTACAGAAAATGAAAGCGCCATGGATATTTCCCTACTCCGTAAATCCACAGGACTTGTCACCATGGATTACGGCTACCAAAATACTGGAAGTACCCGAAGCAAAATTACCTTTGTAGATGGAGCGAATGGGATTCTCCGTTATCGCGGATACAATATTGAGGATTTGGCCGCTAACGCCATGTTCCCAGAAACTGCTTGGCTCCTCATCTATGGAGAATTACCATCTGCAGACCAATTGCAGAAATTTCGCCAAATGCTCACGGAGAATGCGCTCATCCATGAAAATTTGCTGAACTTTTTCCGGGAAATGCCGCCGTCTGCTCACCCGATGGGTATTTTGAGTTCAATTGTCAATGCGCTCGGATTGTTCACGCCGCGTTTTTACGATGACGAAAATAAAGCGGAAGCATTCAACTTCACAGTCGCAAATCTTATTTCGAAAGTGCGCACCGTCGCCGCATTTTCTTACAAAGCGAGCATTGGTGAACCCTTTGTTTACCCGGACGCAGAAAAAAGTTATTGTGCTAACTTTCTAAACATGATGTTTTCGAGCAAGGCCAAGCCTTACAACGTGGATCCGTTAATGGTGCAAGCGTTGAATACGCTTCTGATTGTACATGCGGATCACGAGCAAAACTGCTCCACTTCCACTGTTCGTATGGTCGGTAGCTCACAAGCAAGCCTTTATGCAAGCGTCTGCGCAGGTATTTGCGCCTTGTGGGGCCCGCTCCATGGGGGTGCAAACCAAGCGGCGTTGGAAACACTTATGCAGGTACAGCAAAGCGGGATGTCAGTCAAAACAGTGATGGAACGTGCTAAGGATAAAAATGATCCGTTCAAACTTTCGGGTTTTGGACACCGTGTCTATAAGAGTTATGACCCTCGTGCGAAAGTTCTCAAGGGACTTGTGCATACATTTTTCAACAAAGGAAGCCTCAATGATCCTCTCATGGAGATCGCTTCCGAATTAGAAGAAGCCGCTCTTAAAGACGATTACTTTATCGAACGCAAACTCTATCCGAATGTGGATTTCTATTCCGGCATTCTTTACCATGCGATGGGAATTCCCACAAACATGCTCACCGTGATGTTTGCGATCGGACGTCTTCCAGGGTGGATTGCACACTGGAAAGAAATGCACGATGATCCAGAATCCAAAATTAATCGTCCACGGCAAATTTATACCGGTCACACGGAACGGCCATGGATCAAGCTTGCGGATCGAGTCTGATTGTAAAATTCAAAACGCCGCAGAAATTTCTGCGGCTTTTTTTGATCCCATTAAATCATAAAGCGATTACCGCAAGCGGCGTAAACTTGGCGGCATGGCAACTTCACTTCCGGTTTCGCCTAATAAATAGATGTTATCTAAGTAAATAAATCCACTGCCTGCATGGCGACCACGGAACGCAAACGTATGAATTTGATCCGCTTCTAAACGAGGGATAAAGACGCCCCAGCCCTCTTGACGAATGGACGACCATAAAACCGTGTCGCGTACCCAGCGCCCTTGTGTATTTTTCAATCGATACATAAAATCGTCATAATCTTTCACCTGATTTGAAATAACCAAAAGTTCATGATAGCCTTCGGGATTATCATGTCTCGTTGCGTAATCAAATACGATACCCACCGAATTTTTCACTAATTCATTTTTAACAGGATACTGCGCCGCCGAGAAGTTCGGCCAACCAAGAGTCTTAGGTTGCTCAATGAAAAAATCGTGCTGCATAAACGACCCTTGTCCCTTGGTACCAAATATTTTCCCCTTCATCGAAGTGCTGTTATCCCCAAAGGCCACAGGATACCAATTGACTTTCAAACTGTCCTCGTAATTTTCAAAAACGGAAATAGTCCGATATTTACCGCGCACACGGAAAGGCACTCGTAGCGTTCCTACTTTATTCCCCAAGCCAAGCACTTCCAAATAGATCGAAGCATCACCAATTTGCGCATTTTTTGGCACAGGAATTTTAATGTGTACAGCTTCTAAAGAAGCCCCCCAAGCACCATCTGCGGGCGTTATTTTCTCTGAAAAACCAAAACTCTTTATTGTGGCCTTCCCATAAGTCAACATTCCCTCCTTTTGATAAACCGTCATCGTCAAATCAAGGGTATCGCCTGCAAGCACCAATTCTTGCGTCAAAGAAGCCTGCAAAAATCCTGGATTTTCTGTTTTCTTTTGAGGAGGTGAGAATTGCACCAAAGCGAGACCAAACGCAGGAATTTTGACCGTTGCATTAGCTCCATCCGCAAGCCGTGTCCCCGAAGGCCCCATACCCGGATTTGCAAAAGCCTTTGTATCGGTACCTTGCCAGTGATATTGTGCTTCACCAAAAAACGTCGCCTGCACCATTCCCTTCGCCCCTGAAGCGCGAGAGACTTGGATTTCTTTTCCTTCTCCGCTCAAATTCAAAAGAAGGATGTTACTGGAATCACCTTTGCCAAGCGCATATGCCGCAAGTGTAGTATCCGAAGTCTTCACAGGGAGTACAAAAAATCCCTCGCGCACCCAATGATTAAAGGCCAAATAGATACCGAAATATTCCGCAGTAGGTGTCATCACCCCCCACATGTCCCAGGAGCCTTCGCGTTTTAGTGTAGTCAGAGAGATAGAACCATAAGTGTCATCGGGACCTTTGTTCAAACTGCCATAGACATCCCAAGGAAGCGCATGCCCTTTATCCCCAAAGTGAACCAAAAATTGGGCAAAGACATTCATAATCGCCGTTGCCTGCACCGATTCCATCGTAAGGCTTGTGGGTACTGTCGTCGTAGAGAATTCAGACAAATGAACGTAGCGATCTCCATTCAGATACAAACTCATCCAAGCCTGTAGTGAATCCAGATTTGAACTCACCTCCATGGAAGCATTCAGCATCCCTAACGCATTCAGACTATTGGGTGTCCAGTACGGATACATGTGAATATCTACCGCATCCAAATAGCGTTTGCCCTCTTTCGCCTCGGTTTCCCCCACGATGCGGAGGAATTCGGGCATCCAATTTTTCCCATCTAAAAGTCCCGCCCCTTTCTCTTTGTATTTGTGAGTGCTATAGAGAGGACCATGGATCAAGAGCGTAGAATCCTCAGCCTTCATCGCCCGCGCAAACTCCAAGAAGCGGGCCGCATATTGCCTTGCAGAAAGGGGACCCGTCTCTTCCCATTCGCCATCAAGCTCATTTCCAATCTGCCAATTTTTAATCTTATAGCCTTTCTTTTTCGCATAGCGAACCCACGCAACAGCCTCTCCAACCGTGCCCGTACCCGCATTCACGCAGATCACCGGCTCCCCTTCTGGAAAATTTTTGAGGTAATCCATAAACGTTTCAAATTGCCACGGAATCCCCGTCCAATCTGTGCGTGCATGATCTCCATAACGCGTGGACAAAGCAAAAACTTTCACTGAATCTTGGCGCGTTACATCCATGGACTTTTGAAAAAGAGAAACTTCTTTCACCTGCACTCCATTCTTGGGAAGATCGGCAGCTTTAAAACGTACGGCAAAATAACGGGATTGGACAGACTTAAACTTATGAGAAGAAACGGGCCCTTTTACCGGAAAAACAGAAAGGGTGGCAAAGTGATTATCAATCGCCTGATGGGCACCAGGATAAGGCGCATAGGGATTTGTCCAATACGCAAGTTCAAACTGTTTCGGGGAGAGTGAACCCCACCTAATAGAGAGCGAATCCACATTAAAAGCAGAACCTAAATCAAAAACGAACCAGGGCGGGTCCGCTTCATCATAAACATTCCCCCACCAGAATGAATTCGTATCCCCATCGGTAAAATTCGAGCGACGCACAAAGCCCCAGTTATTCTTGCTTGTGCCACGGTAAGCGGTTTCCCCTAAAAATCCAGGAGCCCAAGAAGAATCACTTGGAATCCACACGTGGGTGCTATCGTAATAACCAGCACCATTCCAATGATAATCGTTAGAAAGAGATCCATCAGGGAATCTGAAAAAGTTAAAGCCCCCATCCGCGATAGCCTGTTTCACATTATCGAAGCGGGCGGGCGAATTCCAAATACCAAGATCCGCAGCAAACAAACCCTTGGTGTGAACACTAATCCCCGGCGTGGTGTCGGTAACCATCACAGAAATGGGACCTGCAAAAGCGAAACAAGAGAAGCCCAGTAAGACTATTGGAAAAAGAGACATTTTTTTCATAAAACTTTTCCTTTTTATATCAAACTATATTCTCTAATGAAAAACTAAACAAAAGAATCAAGACCTTTGGTTACCAGAGAAAACAAAGAAGACGAAGTCAAGATTTTTCCGTAATTATAGACCCCTAATCAAATTTTTCACTCCTTTTTTATTTATTCTGTTCATTGCAGGAGCCTCTTTTGCGTAAGACATCACTCATAACGCGGTTCCTTAAGCCCAATGTTCCTTCTGGAATTCAATTTCGGGCAGGAATTGGCTATACAGGATATGTCGGATATATGGGCACTGGAGCTCTTGCTGGTATGGGTATCACCTCATCTTCTATTGATATTGAAGCGCGTATGACCGAAGGCATCACCGATGTGTATGCGACTTCTGGATACGATGACGACGACACATTCTCCAAAACGCTCCAATTCCAGATTTTATTCTCACGCTGGCTGTAATTCCACTTGCCAATAAAAAGGACATAAAATATATTTGGGGGGCGAATTTTGGGGATATAGCTCAGTTGGTAGAGCGACGCGTTCGCAATGCGTAGGTCAGGAGTTCGACTCTCCTTATCTCCATACTTAGAATCGCCGTAACTCCATATA
>Ga0209467_1001191_pt1 | contig 24271 bp, 25 predicted proteins | sample Higcelwee11metaG_FD_187175 | JGI IMG/M metagenome (GOLD analysis project Ga0209467, IMG submission 187175) | Freshwater pond sediment microbial communities from the University of Edinburgh, under environmental carbon perturbations - High... | ecosystem: Environmental > Aquatic > Freshwater >... | reverse complement strand
CGCCGCCGACTATCATGATGGTCCGCTTGTTGCGCAGGAACCTGGCACATGACAGCAACGGTATCTGGATCAGGTAGGACACCGCGAGCGCGGGCAATGGCAAGAGCAGGCCGGCCAGCGTGCCCCACACATAGAAAAGCGGATGTGGGTTCTCCTTGATGCCGAAGATGACCATTGTCGCTATCAGGAAGAATAGCGAGAGCGCCGCCTCGCTCACATAGACTGCGACAAACTTTGCGCCAAGCAGCGCACGCGGCTGAATCGGCATCGACAGCAGTTGCAACTCCATGTCGTTCAGGTAATAGGTAGAAAGTGCGGTCATGAATCCAATGACCAGCGTCAACATGGTGGCCATTACAGCGGCGTTCAGCACCAGCAGGCCTTGCATGCCGGCCATCGCGAGTCCGGCATACAGGTTCAGGTTCACCATGACGAACAGGTAGCCTACGTCGACGACGACCAGAACGACGAGAAAGGCCATTCCAGCGAATTTGAGCATTCCCGAGCGGCCGACCCCGGTTCCCCGATCCTTCTTGACTGGCAGGTTATAGAAGCTTTTTAGGTACAGCGTGCACAGGCTCCAGAAGATGTTCATGCGCCGGCCTCCCGCACCCCGAGCGTCGCAGGCTGATCATCGACCAGTTCGAGGAACAGGCTCTCCAGCGAGCCATCGGCGCCCTGCATCGCCTTGAGTTCGGCCAGGGTTCCCGTGAACACGATCCTGCCTTTGTTGATGATGGCGAGCCTGTCGCACAGCTTCTCGGCCACCTCCATCACATGTGTCGAGAAGAACACGGTCTTGCCGGCCGCGGCACGGGTGCGCATTATTTCCTTGAGTGTGAAGGCGGCCTTCGGATCCAGGCCTACCATCGGTTCGTCGAGTACCCAGTTCTGCGGATCGTGCAGGAGGCTGGCGGTAATGAGGAGCTTCTGCTTCATACCATGGGAGAAGCTGCCAATGCTGCCGCCCAGCGCATCCTTGATCTCAAAGAGCGATGTGTACTCGGCGACACGCGCCTGCCGGCTCGCCGTATCGACTCCATAGACATCAGCTACGAAGTTGAGATATTCCGCGGCCTTGAGCCTGGCGAACAGCTCCGGATTGTCCGTCACATAACCGATGCGCCGTTTGGCTCCAAGCGGATCGGAGGCGATGTCTACGCCATCAACCCTGGCATGTCCCGAATCGGCTCGAAGGATGCCGGTCAGTACCTTGATCGTCGTCGTCTTGCCGGCACCGTTCGGCCCCAGGAACCCGAATATTTCGCCATCGCGCACGGTCAGGGACAGGTCATCGACCGCCTTTACCGCGCTCTTTGCATACGTCTTGGAAATGCCGCTCAGTTCAATCATCGCCCTCTCCTTTGGAGCTTCTACGCCGCTCTCTCACGCATTCCGTCAGCAGATATTCGATCTGGCCGTTGATGGATCGGAACTCATCCTCGGACCATGCAGCCAGCTCGCGCCACAGCGAAGGGGAGAGCCTGAGCAGCACCTGTTTCTTGTCCGGTTCCTTGTCAACGGCCATGATCTATGCTCCGCTCGTTCAATAGATAGACCCCGAGTTGATGACGGGTTGGGCATCCTTGTTGGAGCACAGGACAACCAGCAGATTGCTGACCATCGATGCCTTTCGCTCCTCGTCGAGCTCGACAATGTTGTTGGCGCTCAGCTTCGCCAAGGCCATCTCGACCATGCCCACTGCTCCTTCCACTATCATCTGCCGTGCGGCGATGATGGCGGACGCCTGCTGACGTTGCAGCATCGCGGCCGCTATTTCGGGAGCATAGGAAAGGTGCGTTATGCGCGCCTCGAGAATCTCTATGCCGGCTACCTCGACCTTCTGCTGGATCTCTTCCTTCAAACGTTGCGCCACCTCCTGGCTGGAGCCCCGCAGCGATGTCTCGCCTTCTTCATCGGGCAGATCATACGGGTACAACCGGACAATATTGCGCAGGGCCGAGTCGCACTGGATCGATAGGTATTCCGCATAATTGTCCACATTGAAGACAGCCTTGGTCGGATTGATGACCTTCCAGATAACCACGATACCGATGACGATCGGATTGCCCAGAGCGTCATTGATCTTCTGCTTGTCGTTGTTCAAGGTCATCGCCTTAAGCGATATGGCCCGCGAAGGAGACTTGCCGCGCCCCAGCCCGGCGGCCCGGCTTCCGCCGTTGTTCTTGTCGGTCGTCGCTCCGGTGGAAAGATCCACAGTGGAAGCCGGCTGCACCGCCATCGCGAACGGGTTGATGAAGTACATGCCCGCATCCCTGAGGCAGCCATGGTAGCGGCCCAGGAGTGTAAAGACCAGGGCTTCATTGGGCTTGAGTACCTTGATGCCGGCGAAGAGGATCGGGCCTATCAGACAGAGATAGACCAATCCTGCAATGGCACCCGCAATGCTCATCGCGGTGGCAATACCCGCATCGATCTCCACAGCACACACGATGGACACAGCCGCCGCGCCGAGCATCACCGCGATGTTGAGCGCAAGCATGACCAGCCCATGCATGTGCCACGGCGTGCGTTCCTGTTCACCCAGCATGCTCTTGGCGGTCTCATTGTCGGTACTCATGGTATTCTCCTCTGCATTCATTGTCCAAATCAATATGATATCATATTGATATCATATTGATTCTACCGTCTTGATCTTCAAGAATCAAGAGGAATTGCATCGTTTCGGTAGAAAAAGCACCTGAAAATGGCAATGCCTTGTTTTGCGGTGCGATTCGATAGTAGAAATAGCTGTGACACGAACGATAGAACAAGCGGTCGACGGCCTGATAGTCAAGGCGATCAAGACCTGGGACATGATCAGGCCCGGCGAGCGTATCCTGATAGGAGCCTCAGGGGGCAAGGATTCCGCAGTGATGGCCCGCGACCTCGCGCTGAAGAAGCGGCAGGGCCGGCTGGATGCGGAATTGGTCGGCCTGCACATCAGAAACGACTTCTCGCCACACGCCCTTTCCGAGCGGCTGGCAGAGGAGTATGCGTCCTGGGGTGTGCCCCTGGTCATCATCGATGTCGCGGTGGAGGGACGACTCAAGCCGGGACGGACCATGAACTGCTACTGGTGCAGCACGCAGCGGCGCACCGAACTGATCCGCTACGCGATTGACCATGGTTTTGGCTCGGTCGCACTGGGACACCATCTCGACGATGTGCTCGAAACGCTGTTCATGAACATGCTTCGCAAGGGGGAGCTATCAACGATGCCGCCCGTCGTCAACTATCACAAGTATCCGCTCAGGATTATCAGGCCCCTATATATCGTAGAAGAGAGGCAGATCATCGAACTTGCCACCGAACTCGGCTTCGTCTCGTCGACGTGCACCTGCGGTTACAATGAACACTCGGATCGTGATCGGGTCCGCGACCGGATCGAGGCGCTGACCGGCGGTTCTTCCGACGCCAAGCGCAATATTCTGGCATCACTGCAGCACATCAATGTGGAGTACCTGCCCGGCTGATTTCCTCGAAAGCGGCATCGATCAGTGCGCGCGACAGGCTGCCGTGCATGGGTAACGGTGGATGATCATCGGGGCTAAACCAGCCGGCCTCGACGATCTCCACGCCATCCGGTATCAGTTCGCCCGCATGCCATATCGCCTGCATGCCTATCATCAACTGATCGGGAAAGGGCCAAGGCTGGGATCCGGAGTATCCCCGAACTTCCACCTCGATCGATACCTCTTCAAGAACCTCGCGTCTGACGCAGGCTTCGAGCGTTTCGCCGGGCTCGACAAAGCCGGCAAGAATGCTCCACATGCCGGTCTTGTTCATGGCATTGCGCGCGAGCAGAATGGTGTCATCGCGGCGTACAACAGCCAGTACCGCCGGCGATATGCGTGGATAGGTTATGGCTCCGCAGGCGGGACACCATCGCGCCAGCTCGTCGGGCTTGTCGCCGTTCGGGGCGCCGCAGCGTCCACAGTAGCGCGTTGCCGCACGCCAGTTCAGGAGGGCAAGCGCCCTCGCAGCCGGATGCCATGATGGTTGCACAATCGAGCCTATCACCGACCGGAACGGCATCCAGGCCCAGCCCTCCGGAGAATCGAGTTCCGGCTGAAACAAGTGGGCCAGCAATCCATCGCCGAAATGTTGCGTGTCGAGCGGCTCCGGCAGCTGGACGTCGGCGCTGTCGAACGGTGTCGAGCCATCCCGGGCCTTAGAATCGGCGGGCACCAGAATTTCGGAACCGCGAAAGGCAAAACGCATCATTCCGATGACTTGGTCTCGCCGTAGAATCGCAGGTATTCGTTCTTCTTGCCGGCGTGTTTGGCGCAGACCTTGAGCAGCCGATCGAGTTCGTTGTGTTCGTCAGTTGCAAGCGTTGTCTTGGACAAGGCTTCAAGCTCGACTAACAGGCCGGGCGTCTGCAAGGAATTGAATGAAGCGTCGACCTGCTCGGTAACGAAGCGCAGGCATTGACCGGAATCCTTTGGAAACTTCCTGAAGATCTTCTCTATTTCAAAGACCTCGATCAACGGTTCGCCCTCTGGATCTTCTACCGATATGAATATGCTCATGTGCGCCTCCATGGTTTTCGCAGGCCAGTATACGTGTGGCAGAACCATGCGTAAAGCTCCCGGTATGAACAGAGGAGTGGTGGTCCATCAGGATTGACAAATCAGGCATATTGTGGCATTGTAATACCACAATGCCAGCAAACGGGATACTGCACTTTTCAGACGCGTCACTCATAGCGGTACACGCACTCGGCGGACTCGCAGCCAGCACGGACCACCTCGTCCAGAGCAAGGATCTTGCAGCGATCATCGGTGCCAGCGAACATCACGTTGCCAAGGTTATGCAGCGCCTGGTTCATGCCGGAATCGTGCGGTCGGTCAAAGGCCCAAGCGGCGGGTTTGCACTGGCAAAGCCAGCCGAGGCCATCAGCTTCAGGGATGCGATCGAGGCGGTCGATGGACCTCTGAGCGGTGAGTTCTGTCCGTTCAGAATGGATCATTGCACGCCGAACAACTGCATTTTCGGGCACGAGATTGCCGTTCATGCAATCGATCTGGTCGCGTACCTGAGCAAGCGCACCATAGCGGACATAGCCCGATATGGGATCGCTGAGACCCCGACTGCCTACACGATCAAGGATGTGGCGATGATATAGGTGTCCTGGTTGCATCAAGGGACACTTGATATACATTTTGAGGTATTTAGGTACCATTATCCGCTTTTTATGAGAGGTGTGCGCCATGGCAACGAGAACGGTTATCGAGATCGATGAGGAGAAGTGCGATGGGTGCGGAATATGCACGACCGGTTGCCATGAAGGCGCGCTGCGCGTCATAGATGGCAAGGCGCGACTCGTCGGGGAGAGCCTCTGCGACGGCTTGGGCGCGTGCATCGGCGAGTGCCCGCGTGGGGCGCTGACGACCGTCGAGCGCGACGTTGAGGCATATGACGAGCGACGCGTCATCGAACACATCCTGCCAAAAGGCATGGCTACCATCACCGCTCACCTGGAACACCTCGCAAGCCATGGCCAGGATAGCTGGCACGCGCAGGCCATGCAGGTTCTCAAGGAAAAGAATATTGCGATACCGGCTCCTGCGGACAGAAAATTCGGGACCTTCAAGCCACTGCGCGCCGACGCGTCCGCGCAACAGCGAGTGGACAACGGCATGTCCGGCGGATGTGCGGCATCGGCGGCGATGGCCTTTGGTCCATCCTCCGCAGGCTCCGGCGCTTCGGGTGGAACCGCAAACGCGACGCAGCTTGAGCAATGGCCGGTGCAGTTGCACCTGATCAATCCCCGTGCGCCCTATTTTAGGGACGCCGACCTGCTGATCGCCGCCGATTGCACCGCCTACGCATGCGGCGCTTTTCATCAAGTGCTGCTGGCTGGCCGGCGCCTGATCATCGCCTGCCCAAAACTCGATAGTGGCAAGGAAGTCTACATCGACAAGATACGTGCCCTGGTGCGTGACGCAAGCGTCGCGTCAATTACCATCGCAATCATGGACGTGGCCTGTTGCGGCGGACTCAAGCGCCTTGTCAGCGAGGCACTTGCCGGCATCGAGCACACTGTGCCTATTTCCACCGTCGTCGTCAGCGCCAGAGGCGGCGCACTGACCTGGCTCTGATCCAGCCACGTTCGGCTTTGCATATTCGGACCGGAGTCGTCCGGCATACCAACCATCAAGGAGATCGTCTATGTTTTGTTACCAGTGTCAGGAAGCCATAGGCAACAAGGGGTGTACGCTCGCGGCAGGAGCCTGCGGCAAACCTGCCGCTACCGCAGGGCTGCAGGACTTGCTCATCCATACACTCAAGGGAGTCAGCGCATGGGCTACAGAGGCTCAGCGGCTCGGTGTCGACACGGCGAAGGCCGATGATGTCGTGATGGATGGGCTCTTTGCGACCATCACCAACGCCAATTTCGACGACGATTATTTCGGCGCCGCCATCGGCACGGCACTCAGGGTACGCGACGGTCTGCGCGATCGCGTAAAGTCCGTGCAGGGCACCCTCGTCGAACAGTCATGCGCCGGGAAGGGATCCAGAACCTGCAGCGACGCGGCACTCTGGACAGCCGCTCCGCAGGACTACGCCACCAAGGCCGCCACGGTCGGGGTGCTCGCTACGGCCAACGAGGATATTCGCTCGCTCCGCGAGCTGATCATCTACGGCCTCAAGGGCATGGCCGCCTACGCTCACCATGCATCGGTGCTCGGCGCGCGCAACCCGTCAGTGCTGGCATTCATGCACAAGGCGCTTTCGGCCACAACCGACGACTCCCTGTCTGCCGACGAGCTGACCAGCCTCGTGCTGGAATGCGGCGCCTCCGGCGTCAGCGCCATGGCCCTGCTGGACGGCGCCAACACCGGAGCCTATGGCAAGCCGGCGATCACCTCGGTCAATATCGGTGTCGGCACCAGACCGGGCATCCTGGTCTCTGGACACGACCTCAAGGACCTGGAGATGTTGCTCGAGCAGACCAAGGGTTCCGGCATCGACGTGTATACGCATAGCGAGATGTTGCCAGCTCATTACTATCCGGCCTTCAAGAAGTATGACAACTTCGTCGGCAACTATGGCAATGCCTGGTGGAAGCAGCGCAGCGAGTTCGAGACGTTCAACGGCGCCATCCTGATGACGACGAACTGCATAGTCCCGCCGTCGCAATCTTACAAGAGCCGCATGTTCACGACCGGCGTGGCAGGCTTTCCAGGTTGCCCACACATCGATGCCGACGCTGCGGGCCACAAGGACTTCTCCGCCGTGATTGCCGCTGCCAGGAATCGACCTGCACCGACACAGATCGAGACCGGCACCATCGTAGGTGGGTTTGCCCATGATCAGGTCGCCGCGTTGGCTGGTGACATTGTAGCCGCGGTCAAGTCAGGCGCGATACGCAGGTTCGTCGTGATGGCCGGCTGTGATGGCCGGGCCAAGGGCCGGGACTACTACACCGATTTCGCGAAGGCCCTGCCAAATGATGCCGTGATCCTCACAGCCGGCTGCGCCAAGTATCGATACAACAAGCTCGACCTGGGGAGCATAGGTGGCATTCCGCGCGTGCTCGATGCTGGCCAGTGCAACGACTCCTACTCGCTGGTGGTTACCGCCCTGTTGCTCAAAGAAGCCTTCGGACTCTCTGACGTCAACGAGCTTCCAGTCGCGTTCAACATAGCCTGGTATGAGCAGAAGGCAGTCATCGTCCTGCTGGCTCTGTTGTCACTCGGCTTCAAGAACATCCATCTGGGCCCGACACTGCCGGCATTCCTTTCGCCCAATGTGGTACGTGTCCTCGTCGAGAAGTTCAGCATCGCCGGTATCGGTTCAGTGGAAGAAGACGTGCAGCTGCTTGTCGGCTGAGCAAGACATCAGGGGAGCCTCGTCGCGAGCATGTCGGTCGAGGCTGCCCTGATCAGGTGGCAGGTCGCTTCAAGATCGCCACCAATTCCGCCAGTATCATCGCCGTTGCACCCCAGACTACTCCACCGGACAGGCAGTAGCATGGCACCGGCCAGACCTGTCTGTCGTACATGATTCGCTCGATGCCTGTGCAGCAGGGGTCAAGCAACTCCATGACAGAAGGCAGGGCGAGCGCTGCAACTTCGGCAGGCGAGGGATTGAATCGTGGCCGTGTGGCTACATACCCCATGTATGGCCTGACCATGAACCGGCTGGGAGGTACGCGAAGCGGACTCAGGGCTCCCAGCAACCGGATCTCGTCTCGGTTGATGCCCAGTTCCTCCTCGGTCTCCCTCAGTGCGCATGACTCCGGGGTCTCGTCGGCCTCGCGCGAACCTCCGGGCAGTGATATCTGTCCGCCATGTGTGCCGCCATCATCAGTACGAACAATCAGCGGGAAGCGCAACTCGTCTGCATCCTGATAGAACAACACCAGAACTGCCGCCTCGCGCCATGGTGCCTCCGATGGGTCGGGCCGCAGGTTCCTGCGGTATGGTGGCACCATCGAGTCGCGGGCAGACTCGCCGGGCAATTCAGGCATCGGCAACAATGCCTGAATCAGCCCGTCGAGCGTCGGACGGTCAGGATTCCAGGACGTCGACAACCTTCGTCACAAGTGGTTTGAGCGCATCGAGCAACTTGGCGCGAGGCAGCCCCTCGACCTTCAGCGTGCAGTAGTGGTTCGAGGCATCCTCGCCCTCGAATGTGGCCAGCGATATGATGTTGCCACCTGCAGCCGCAATGGCGCCGGCTACGGCGGCCAGCTCGCCCGGTTTCTCCGGCAGCAACGCCGTCAAGCGCACGCCAGCGTGCCGCGCACCGAACAATTCTATGAACAGCCTGAACAGGTCGGACTCCGTGATGATGCCAACCAGGGTTGTGCCCCGCACGACCGGCAATCCGGCTATTCTATTGTCGTCCATGATGCGGGCGGCTTCTTCTACTGGCAGGTCCTCGGTAATGGTCACCACCTTGGTAGCCATGACGGCGTCAACCCGCATCTTCGATATCAGATAGTGCAGTTCATACATGTCCAGCGTGGTGGCCTTCGGGGTAGCCGCGTGCGACAGATCTGCTGCGGTGACCATGCCGACCAGCTTGCCGGACTTGTCCACCACCGGCAGCCTGTGTATCTTCTTCTCGCGCATCATGGCCTGCGCATCCGGAATTGTAGTATCCGGGGTAATGGTCACCGGATTCTTGGTCATGCAAAATCCAACGTTCATCGGTTTCCTCCTGATCGAGTTACAAACCTAGATATGCCTTGCGCACTTCCTCGTTCGCCAGCAGATGCTCCGCAGTATCGGCCATCTTGATGCTACCATTCTGCAGGACATAGCCCTTGTTGGCAATCTTCAAGGCCATGTTGGCGTTCTGCTCCACCAGAAAGATGGTAGTCTTGCGCTCGACATTGATGCGCTTGATTATCTCAAAGATGTTGTGGACGATCAGCGGCGCCAGACCGAGCGACGGCTCGTCGAGCAACAGGATGCGGGGCCGTGCCATCAGCGCTCGGGAAATGGCCAGCATCTGCTGCTCCCCTCCACTCAAGGTGCCACCCTGTTGGCCGCGTCGCTCTGCCAGCCGTGGGAATATTTCGAATACCTCTTCAAGGTCCTTCTTTATCAGTTCCTTGTCGTTCCGCAGAAAGGCGCCCATATCGAGATTCTCCAGCACCGTCAGTTGCGGAAAAATCCGTCTCCCCTCGGGAACCTGGGACAGCCCCATGGCAACGATCTTGTTCGGATGCTTCTTCGATATGTCGACACCGTCGAGGAATATTTCGCCGCTTCTGATAGCGGTGATACCACATATGGACATCAGCGTTGTCGTCTTGCCCGCGCCATTGGCGCCTATCAGGGTGACGATTTCACCCTCCTCTACGGAGAGCGAAATGCCTCGCAGAGCCTGAATATTTCCATAGTAGGTGCTGACGTTCTTCAGTTCCATCAAAGCCATGTCATTCTCCTAAATACGCCTTGATTACCTCAGGATTGCTCTTGATCTCCGCAGGTGTTCCTTCGGCTATCAGGCGTCCGTAATCAAGCACGTAGATTCTTTCGGAAACATTCATGACGAGGCTCATATCATGCTCGATAAGCAGGATGGAAACCTTTTCCCTGTCACGTATGAGATTGATCGTCTCTTCAAGTTCCTTTGTCTCGTGAGGGTTCATGCCGGCAACAGGCTCGTCCAGCAACAACAGGAACGGATCGGTGGCCAGGGCCCTTGCTATTTCCAGCCGGCGCTGAGCTCCGTACGGAAGATTCCGCGCCGTCTCGTTGATGAACATTTCCAGCTTCATCTTCTTGAGAATTTCATGGCTTTCATCGATCAGCCGTTGCTCTTCTTCCCTCGTGGCCTTGTCCCGGATGATCGCCTTGAATATGCCAGCCTTCAGCGAATTGTGGCGACCTATCATCACGTTTTCCAGCACGGTCATCTTGCCAAACAGCCTGATGTTCTGGAACGTGCGGGCCAGCCCCTTCTGGTTGATGATGTTCGGCTTGAGCCCCTGAATGTGCTCCTTGGGCCTGTCACCACGCTGGATGGCAACGCCGCCTTCGGTCGGCATGTAGACGCCGGTTATGCAATTGAATATGGTCGTCTTGCCGGCGCCGTTGGGCCCAATAAGCGCGCAGATTTCGCCGTTCCTGATATGCATCGACACATGATCGATGGCACGCAATCCGCCGAATACCATTGAGAGATCCTGAATTTCCAGGATGGGTGCGATCGCGTCACTCATTTGCCGACCTCCGTGATAGCGCCCGACGCCGTCTTGTCCACAAAGGTATATACTTTGCGCTTGCGCGGGAACAAGCCATCCGGCTTGAAGATGATGACGATGATCATTGCCACTCCATATATCAGGATGCGGTATTGCGCCAGAGGCCTGAAGTACTCCGGCAGCAATTTGAGGAGGAGTGCGCCACCGATCGCACCAGGGATGGAACCAGTGCCGCCAATGACGATGGCCATCAACACCATGATCGATTCCCACAGCGTAAAGCTGTCAGGGTTTATGTATGTCGTCTGCGATGCCAGCACGACACCGGCTATGCCAGCCCAGAACGCGCCCAGCGCAAAGGTGCTCAGCTTGTTGCGCACAAGATCGATGCCCATCGCCTCGCACGCTATCTCGTCCTCGCGCATCGCTTCCAGAGCGCGACCCACCCTGGAATCCTCTATGCGCCTGACGACGAATATGGTCAGGATCACGAGCACGACGACGATGTAGTAGATGTACGTCGCCGCCTGCCGCGGTGGCAGCCGCAGGCCGAAGAGCCAGGGCCGCGGTATCAGGCTGATCCCTGTAGCTCCGCCGGTCACTGGTCCGGAATTCTGCAACACCATCCTGACAATTTCGCCAAAGGCCAGCGTGATGATTGCCAGATAGTCACCACGCAATCGCAACACCGGCAGGCTGAGCAGAATGCCAAAGATCACAGCCAGGATGCCAGCCAGCGGCAACGCTATCCAGAACAACCAGCCTGTGTTTATTGCAGCTGCGGTGAATACCGGCCCAACAAATTTCCAGAGCAGGCCATAGGTGTACGCGCCAACTGCAAAGAAGGCGGCGTAGCCCAGGTTCAATAGACCACCCAGCCCCACCACAATATTCAGGCCCAGCGCCAGGATGACGTAAATCAGTGCCGTTATCATGATGTTCGTATGATACATGCCCAGCGCGAATGGATAGATCGCCATCAGAATCAACAAGACGCTGATGGCGGTCCGCCGTATCGGTTTGTGGCTCAATGCCGAAATCACCGCATCCTGGACACGGTGCAGCGGCGTGTTGGTATTGACCGTGTCGCCGCGATGTTCGTTCCATTCCAGCGCGCGGCTCCAGACGAACGAAAGCACAAACGAGGCGATTGCGATGCCGGGAAGATTCTCCCATCTGAATCGAATCACCGCGACGCCGCTCGCCACGGTCGCCTTCATCACCATGAACGGAAACAGCAGCACGACGAACCAGACCGATTTGCCCAGTGCGTCTATCAGTTCGGATGCCAATTTCTTTTGGGTCATTCGCTTACACCTTCTGCTTCTGGTTCTTGCCAAGAATTCCATCGGGCTTGAGGATCAATATCAATATCAGGATGATGAAGGCGAAGGCATCCTCGTAGTCGCTGGATATGTAACCGGTGCCCAGGCTCTCCGCCCAGCCCAGAATAAAGCTGCCCAGCACGGCGCCCGGGATGCTGCCGATGCCACCCAGTACCGCCGCGACAAACGCCTTGATGCCGGCGACAAATCCTATATAGTAATTGATCTGTCCCATATACGAGCAGATGAGCACTCCTCCTACGGCCGCCAGTGCGGAACCGATGATGAAGGTCACCGATATGACTTGATTTATGTCGACGCCGACAAGAAGCGCCATGTCCTTGTCCTGGGCGGTGGCTCGCATCGCCTTGCCGATACGCGTCAGCTTGATCAGCATGGTCAGCAGTATCATGATTACCGACGTTGTGACGAGGATGATGAACTGCGTAGAATTGATGTACTCGCGCACGGGCTTCAGAAAGGCAAGTTCCGGCAAGTACGATGGAAACGACAGGTACTTTTCAGTCTGCGCCAGCAACACGAAGTTCTGCAGTATCATCGATATGCCTATGGCGCTTATCAAGGCCGACAGACGCGGCTTGTTGCGCAGCGGTCTGTAGGCCAGGCGCTCGATCGTGAAGCCAAAGGCGGACGAATAGATGACCGCGGCCAGGATCGAAAGCACCAATACAACCGGCACCGACATGCCCATGGAAAAGAGAAAGCCACCCACGATCAGCGCCGTAAAGCCGCCTATCATGTAGACCTCACCGTGCGCGAAGTTGATCAGCTGCACGATACCGTATACCATGGTATAGCCCAGCGCAATCAACGCATAGATGCTACCCTTGGCCGTACCACTGAGAAAAAGCTTCAGGAAATAATCCATGTTTCGAATCCTTCTCTGCCGAGCTCGCGCAATTGTACCACGTGTTGTGGAAAACGGTTCCAGAATCAGGAATCCGCAAAAAAACAGGCCGCTCCGGCTTTGCATACCGGAACGGCCGACGATTACAGATGCCCGAATCCGGTTCCTTACTTCAGCTCGACGAACTTGCCGTCCTTGACCTGATAGATGGAGAATCCGAAACCGATTACATCGCCGCGCTCATCAAAGCTGATCTTGCCCAGCGGGGTATCGACATACTCTGAGCGCAACGCCTTGACGATGGCGTCGTAGTTCGTGCTGCCAGCCTTCTGGATTGCATTGGTAATGGCTATCGTGGCGGCATATGCATTCAGGAAGAAGGCGCCCGGCTCGTCTCCGAACTTGGCCTTGTGATCCGCAACGGCCTTGATGGCGAGCGGGTTGGAGCTGGTGTCCATCGGGCCAGAGGCGTAGACGCCCTCGGCGTACTTGCCAGCAACTTCGATGAAGGTGGCATCCTTGACGCCATCATCGGACAGGAAGGGAAGGTTCATGCCCTTGTCCTTCATCTGCTGAACGAGCTTGGAGGCCTCGGGATGGTATCCACCCCACACGACACCCTCGGCTCCTGAATTGCCAATCTTGTTCACAACGGCTGAATAATCGGGAGCTCCTGGATTCACGCCCTCGAACAGCACGACCTTGATGCCTTCTGCTTCTGCGAACTGCTTGACCAGCTCCGCATAGCCCTTGCCGTAATCACCCTTGTCATGAAGGATGGCGAGCGACTTGAGGCCAAGCTTGTCCTTGATGAACATGGTTCCGAGTTTCGCCTGTGCATCATCCGGCGCGATGGTCCGGAAGAAGTTCGGATACTCACCACTCTGGGTCAGCGGTGGATTGGTGGCCGATGGTGAGATCGTGACGATCTTGGAATCCTTGTAGATTCCGAGAGCGGACTTGGTCGCACCCGAGCAAATATGGCCGATGACGGCAACGACATTGTCACTTACCAGCTTCGAGGCCGCGTTGGTCGCGAGCTCGGGCTTGCACTGGTCATCCTCGACAAACAGCTCTACCATGCGCCCGTTGATGCCGCCCTTGGCATTGATCGCTTCGACGACCAGCTTGGCCGCGTTTACCGAAGGCAAGCCATAGGAGGCCAGGTCGCCAGTGTGAGCTCCTGCTACACCGATCTTGATGGTTTCAGCCGCCTTCTTCTGGCAACCAACCGCGATGAGTGATGCCGCGAGCGCAACCACCGCCAGAACCACAATGCTTCTCTTCATCCGTTCCTCCTGTTCATGGAAAAAGCATAGGTCAAAAGACCCAGGAAAGCCACTATCAATATTCCATAGGATAGATATCGAATTTCCCCTATTGTTTCTATTTATAGTAGTACATCGTCTTAGTCAAGAGGGTTGACGTGAAATGCCTTGAAATTCGTATCCTGACTCTGCTTATTAGGAAGCTTCGCACTCCAAGACGCTCCTTGACTGGCCACCGGGCTGGATTGATACTGGCAGACGAGTCCGCCCTGGCGATCACAGAATCAAGGAGCATGGTGATGAGGCTATCGTTTACCGAGAAGGCAAGTTATGGAATCGGCGCCCTGGGCAAGGATATGGCTTGCGGCATCGTCAATACATTTCTGATGTTCTATTTCACCGATGTCGTTGGATTGGCGCCGGCTTTCCTCGGAGTTCTGTTCATGGTTGCCCGGATATGGGATGCGATCAACGACCCGATGGCAGGCTGGCTTGTCGACAACACGAGAACGCGCATGGGCAAATTCAGGCCATGGATCCTGGCAGGCACGCTGAGCAACACCGTGGTCCTGCTGGTGCTGTTCTCCAACCCGGCCATACATGGTGCCGGCCAATACGTATTCTTCAGCGTCGTATACATACTCTGGGGCATGACCTATACGCTTGAGGACATCTCGTATTGGTCGATGATACCAGCTCTTGCCGATGACGAAGCCGAACGCAACACGATATCGGTCATTCCGAGGATCTTTGCAGCGGCCGGCAACGTGGCCGTCGGATCCGCCGGACTGGCAATTGTCGGCGCGATGGGTCGAGTGGCTCCCGGTGTTTTGCCGACCAGGGCGCAGCAGTCGACCGGCTTCTTCTGGCTCGCTGCCTTCATCGGAATCATATTCGTTGTCACGAATGTCATCACGGTTGTGTTCGTTCGCGAGAAGGTCGTCGTCGCAAACGACAGAAAATTCAGGTTCAGGGATATCTTCAGCACCATAGCAGCCAACGACCAACTCGTGGTCATCGTGGTCACGATGACGCTCTACACGCTCGCCATCAACCTTACGGCAAGCCTGGGCATTTACTGGTTCAAGTACGATATAGGCGACGAGAACCTGTATGGAACGTTCTACCTTGCCGCCGGAGGCGCACAGGTCCTGGCGATGCTCCTCTTCCCGGCCATGGCCAAGCGGCTTTCACGAAGGAACGTGTTCATCCTTTCGGCCATCATGCCAATCGTCGGTTATGGAGCGCTCTACATCGTCGGCAGGATGGCAGGTACCAATATCGCAATGATGGCGACGGCCGGTGTCGTGCTCTTCTTCGGATTCGGTTTGTCGTTGGTGCTGACCAGTGTCATGCTTGCAGACGCCGTTGATTACGGCGAGTGGAAGCTTGGCGTACGCAGTGAAAGCATCGTGTTCTCGATGCAGACATTCATGGTCAAATTCGCGATGGCCCTGTCAGGTCTCATAACGGGCATTGGTTTGGCCGTATTCGGATTCGTGGCAAATGCCACGCAGACAGCGAGCGCACGAACCGGCATCAGGCTCCTGATGTTTGCGGTTCCGATAGTGTTGCTCCTTGCTTCGCTGGCCACCTACATCAAGGGCTATCGCCTCAATGGTTCATACTACCAAAGCATACGCTCCGACCTGGACGCGAGAAGGGGTGCACATGCCTGACGTCATTCACCTCGATACCGACAAGACAAGCTACATATTCGATACGCTGGCCACGGGCCAACTCGAACATCTGTATTATGGTCCGCGCCTCCGGCATATGGACGACTACGAGCCGCTCAGGCAGAAGAACAACGTTCCATACGGCACCATGGTCAATATGAGCCAGTCCCGGAAAAACATCGGACTCGATGACCAGTGCCTGGAATACTCCGGGCTCGGCAAGGGGGACTTCAGGGAACCTGCGGTGGAACTCGTGTGTGCCGATGGCAGCCGAACCACTGACTTCCGGTACGTATCACATCGATCGTTCCAGGGCCGGCCGGAGATCGATGGCCTGCCGAGCGCTCTGGATGCCGATGCATCGACGACAGAAGTGACCCTCCGTGACGACGAAAAGCGCATGACCCTGTTACTGTACTACTGCGTCTATGCCAGGCATGATGTCATCACCCGATTCACGGTGCTGCGCAATGATTCAGAAGCGACGGTTCGGGTTCAACGGCTGATGAGCGCCCAGCTCGACCTGTTCGGAGGATCCTGGCGCCTGATCACCTTCGATGGATGCTGGGCCTACGAGCGGGAGCGACATGACAAGCCGATAGAGCCGGGCATCTATGTCAACGATTCCAAGACAGGCAACAGCTCGAATCGTCACAACCCATTCGTGATGCTCGCAGCGGACGGTTGCGGCGAACTGTCCGGGGAATGCTACGCGAGCAACCTTGTCTATTCGGGCAATCACGCCGAAACGGTAGAGGCGACCTACCAGGGAAAGGTCCGTCTGCTGACCGGCATCAACCCCTCGGGTTTTGAATGGCTGCTTGAACCCGGGCAATCGTTCTCGACACCGGAGGCGATCCTTTCGTTTTCTGTGGATGGCTTCAATGGGCTCAGCCATAATCTGCACCGCTTCACCGCCGAATGTATCGTGCGCGGCCACTGGCGAACCCGGCAACGGCCGATCCTGATCAACAACTGGGAGGCGACGGAATTCGATTTCGATACGAAAAAACTGATGTCCCTTGCCAGGGAGGCCGCCTCGCTCGGCATCGAGCTGTTCGTCCTCGACGATGGCTGGTTCGGTCGCCGCGACGACGACACAAGTTCGCTGGGCGACTGGAAGGTCAACGAGAAGAAACTGCCGGGCGGCATCGCGAAGCTCTCTTCAAGGATATGCGCGCTTGGTCTGGACTTCGGCATATGGGTTGAACCGGAAATGATAAGCGAAGACAGCGAGCTCTACCGCACCCATCCCGACTGGGCGGTATCGATTCCGGATCGCAAGCCGGCCTATGGCCGCAACCAGTTCGTTCTGGACATGACAAGGCCGGAAGTGCGCGCCTGGCTCATCGAGACGATGTCATCGGTCTTTTCCAGCGGCACGATCTCGTACGTCAAGTGGGACATGAACCGGAATATTTCCGACGCGTATTCCAAAGCCTTGCCCGCGGCTCGACAGGGTGAATTCCATCATCGATACATACGGGGACTGTACGAAGTGCTCGGTGAACTCGTAGGGCGTTTTCCGCAGATCCTGTTCGAGTCATGCGCCTCCGGAGGGAATCGATTCGACTTGGGCATGCTTTGCTACATGCCGCAGATATGGACGAGCGACGACACGGACGCGTTTGCCCGGCTGTCGATCCAGGGCGGCACGTCATATGGCTACCCGCAGAGCGTGATGGGCGCCCACGTGTCAGCAAGCCCCAACATGCAGACGCTGAGGGCGGCCACCATCGAGACCCGCTTCAATGTCGCGGCCTTTGGGTTGCTGGGGTATGAGCTTGATCTGACAATGCTGTCGCCATTCGACAAGAAGGCGATCGCCGCGCAGATAGCGTTCTATAAGGAAAATCGGACACTGCTACAGTTCGGCCAATTCTGGCGAGTGCCCAACAGGCTTGACGCGGACAAGACCCTCTGGGCCGCGGTATCCGACGACGGCCGCCAAGCCGTGGTCGGGCTGTTTCAGGGAGCAGCCAGGGTCGGGCGCGGACAGGACATCATCACGGTCCCCGGCCTCGACCCCGATTCCAGTTTTGCCATGGCGGGCAGGACCCAGTACCTGAACGTGCGGGCCTTTGGCAACCTGGTCAACCGGGTGCTGCCGATAAAAATCCGCGGTGATGGCATCGTTCATACCGTGCTGTCATCACACTACATGTTCAAGATGGCCGAAGAAGCCTATGTCGCCAACGGCGACCTGCTCGCAACCTATGGCATCAAGCTGATACCGCAATTCTCCGGTACGGGATACAACGATCGGGTGCGCATCTTCTCTGACTATGGATCACGGCTGTACACGGTGCGGGCCATCGATGATGGAGCCCGGCCCTAGTCCGCTGTCAGCATCGCGAGCCGCTCTTTATCCAGGTACATCCAGCCGCCGGGCGGCAGGCCAAGCTCGTCGAGTCTGAGCCGGCCTATCGCTATCCGCTCAAGGGCTGCACAGTGGTTGCCGGCGGCCGCGAGCATTCGCTTGACCTGATGGTACTTGCCCTGTTCCAGCACGATCTCCAGCCGGTACCCATCGATCGCCTTGCACGAGACTGCCTTGAGCGGCCCCGGCTCATCGACCAGCTGGACTCCGGCCTTCAGCGTGGCTATCAGCTCGGGCGTAACCGGTCTGGCGGTAGTAGCGCAGTAGACCTTGGGTACGTGCCGCTTGGGTGAAGACTGGGCATGGATGAAGGCACCGTCATCGGATAGCAGCAGCAGCCCCGTCGTATCGTGGTCCAGCCGACCGACCGGCTGGAGGTCTCTCTCGGCAAATTGCTCTGGAAACAGTGACAGCACCGATGGATGATGGCTGGGCTTGCGTGAACATTCTATGTCAGCCGGTTTGTTGAGCGCGACATACAGATTCTCCCGGTACTGCCAGATCTGGCCATTGACACCAAACTCAAGGCCTCTGGTATCGAAACTCGCAGCCGAGTCTTCGACCGTCTCACCGCCGACCTGGACGTATCCGCCTTCTATCAACGCACGGCAACCCTTGCGTGAGCCAAAGCCCTGTGATTGCAGGATCTTGTCAAGGCTGATCCTTGAAACACCCGGAGTAGCCAAGCTGCTCAGCTCCCCATCATTTCGGCCAGCAGGCTGTCGACGTCACCCTGGTCCATGTCCGCCTTGCGTTCATACGCCAGTTCCTGGTTGGCCGCCCGTAGCTTGCGAAGCAGGCTGTAGATGACCACCAGCAGCAACTTGTTGCCACCGGCGGGCTGGCTCTTTATGAAGGCGCTAATGTCGCTTCGCTGCAGCCGGAGCAGGGTGACGTCTTCGGCAGCGGTAACCGAGGCGGTACGCCGCACCTTGATGAACAGCCCCGCCTCGCCAAAGACGTCGCCGTGGCCCAGCGTGCACATGTAGACGCTACGGGAAGATCCGTCGAGGGTAGCCTCCTCGACCGACACGCTGACCGTGCCGCCGAGAATGGCGAAGAACCAGGGGCTTATCTCGTCTTCATGCACGATGGTTTCGCCGGAGTGACAGACAACAATGGAAGCCCTGGAAAGCAGCATGTCCAGCTCGGGCGGTGAAAGATACTTGAACGAGGTGATTTCCGCTGCCTTGTCCCGCCAGACACTCTTGTCGCTTACTTCTTGCATGTCACCATAGTATGCCACGGCCACGGCCTATGCAACCGGCCCGTCTCCCCGTTCAAAGGCCTTCAGATAGCTCGCCACCGAGCGCGTCATATCGATCGCGAAGTCCGACATGTATTTGCGCGTGCAGAATGCCAGCATGAAGTCATCAAAACCGGCCCCCCGTTCTTGCTCGGTTGACGAGTACATCGTCCGGAGTTCCTCCTCGGGCAGGCGCGAATAGGTGTTCTGCCTGACCAGGTAGCGCCGATCGACTCGAGCCGGTTTGGTTCGAGCCTTCTGTTGTTCCGTCGGGTATCCGAACACCAGCATCGTCACCGGCACAACGTACGGGTCGAGCTTCAGCAGTTCGACGTGTCTGTCATGGTTCTCCAGAATGTCGCCGATGTAGCATGAACCGATGCCCATTGATTCGGCCGCGGTCACCGCGTTCTGCGCGGCTATCATCGCATCTTCGGCAGCCAATAGCAAATCACCGACGCCGGGCTTCCGCGGCGACGCGCCGGCATACTCGTAGCAATCTAGCCATCGCCGGCAATCGGCCAGGAACACCAGCACGAGCGGCGCCTTGGCGATGAACGGCTGATTGTCACAACTGATGGCCAGGCTGTCCTTGATGCCCTGATCAGCCACCTCGATGATCGTGTACAGGGCCTGATTCCCGGCGGAAGGAGCCTGAATCGCAGCATCGATGATCAGGTTCTTGTCATCGACAGAAATGGGCCTGCCATCAAAGGCCCGCATGGACTTTCTGGCAAACAGTTGCCGTATTGTCTCATTCATTGCAGGTGTCTCCATTTCAGTCGCCAGTTTCACCGCGGCCATCGGCGACGATGCCCACCGCACGGATCGGAGATCCGTCGCTGTCCCGAATCTTCAGCGGCAGGCACGCGAACACGAATTCGTGTCCGACAAGCGAATCCAGCCCGCGCAGGTTTTCGACAATCACCATATCCTGCCCCAGGAGAATATGATGAATTGTCATGGGCGATGCGCCTACCGGGTCTACCGATATGCAATCGAAGCCGACACCCTTGAGTCGAAATCCGCACAGCCACTGCGCGGCTTCCGTGGAGAGCACAGGGAAGTCTTCGTAGTACTCCTGGGCACCCCACTTGAGCGACCATCCTGTATGGAAAAGCACGAAGTCCGATCGCTCTATCCGGCCAGCATGGGCTTCAAGCTCGCGCATTGCAATCGGACCCGGCGAACGGAGAGACAAGTCGACAACAACACCCCGGCCCACGAACGTGTCCGCCGGGAACTGATCGAGCGTCCGCCTGCCTGGGAGCATGTGCCCCGGAGCATCCATATGGGTACCAGTGTGTGAGTACATCGTCAGCAGCTTCTCGGCGAAACCGTCGACGGCGATCGATGTGGCATCGGTAATGGTTGGCCGTTCCGTTCCCGGATAGACGGGCATGTCGGAAGCGATGAACTGGGTCAGATCGATAACGTGCATGGAGCGCCCCCGGTGTATGATAAAAAAAGAGGCCGGCGACGCGCGCCGGCTCAAAAATAGTCTGCCAGCAATTCTGGCACATTCAATTCCGTGTGCTAACCGCTGGCATCGCTCTTGACGCCAAGATAGGCAGCTCGAATCGCAGGATTCTCGATGATATCGCAGGCTTGGCCCTCCATGATGATCTTGCCTTGTTCGAGCACATAGGCCCGGTCGGCAACCTCGAGAGCCTTGTATGCATTCTGTTCGACCAGCAGGATGGTCTTTCCAAGCTTCCTGATCTCCACGATGATGTCGAACACCGTCTGCACCAGGAGCGGAGCAAGACCGAGCGATGGTTCATCCATCAGCACGAGGTCACCATCGGTCATCAAGGCGCGCCCCATCGCGAGCATCTGCTGCTCGCCGCCGGAAAGGGTGCCCGCAGACTGCTTCTCACGCTCCTTGAGTCGCGGAAAAAGCGCATACACCTTGGCGAGGCTTTCCGCTATCGCCGCCCGGTTCGTGCGCAAGTAGGCGCCCAGGTACAGATTGTCCTCGACCGAGAGGTTCGCAAAGACAAGCCGCCCCTCTGGCACATGGCAAATGCCCGCCTTCACTATTCTGGCCGGCTGACGGCCCAGTACGTGCCCCTGATAGGTGATGTCACCCTTCGATGGCTTCAGGAACCCTGAGATTGCATTAAGGAGCGTCGACTTGCCAGCGCCATTCGCGCCGATGATCGTTACGATCTCGCCCTTGTTGACCTGGAGGGAGACCCCGCGCAGCGCGTGGATGCCGCCGTATGATACGTGAAGGTCGCGTACGCTCAGCATGATTTCTTTCCCTCCCCGCCAAGATATGCCTCGACGACCTTGGGATCATCGGCGATCGATTCAGCCGTACCGCTGGCCAGGGTACAGCCAAAATTCAGGACATGAACCTGCTCACAGATGCCCATGATCAGATCCATGTGATGCTCGATGACCAGAACGGAGAGATGGAACTTGTCCCGGACTTCACTGATCAGGCGCATCAGGTCGTGGGTCTCGTCCGGATTCATGCCTGCTGCCGGTTCGTCGAGCAACAGCAATTTTGGGTCAAGCGCAAGGGCACGCGTTATCTCCAGGCGCCGCTGCAAGCCGTACGGCAGATTGTTCGCAGTCACATCGAGCCGGTCCTGCAGGCCCATGATGGCGAGCAACTCGTTCGCCTTGGCCCGGATCGCTTTCTCTTCACGAGCATAGCGAGGCAAGCGGAGGAGCGCCTCCATCACGGAATAGTGGGCACTGGTGTGACATGCGGTGAAGACATTTTCAAAGACCGTCAGGTTCTTGAAGAGCCGGATGTTCTGGAATGTGCGGGTAACGCCGCCATCGGCTATCTGGTACGGTTCCATATTGGTTATGGGGCGACCCTGAAACAGGATGGAGCCTTTGGTAACCTTGTAGACGCCGGTGATCAGATTGAATATCGTGGTCTTGCCCGCGCCGTTCGGGCCAATCAGGCCAAAGATTCCGCCCTCGGGGATTGCGAGGCTGACATCGTTGACAGCGATCAATCCGCCAAACTGTTTGGTCAGCCCGTTGAGTTCCAGTATGGCGCTCATATTTCGCCCCGCTTTTCCATGGCCTTGGATTCAGCCAAGAGGGCGGCCTTGGCCCTGTTGGCGGCAGCGGCCTTCCGCAGACCTGCCGGTGTCAGCTCGATGCCACCGAGGAGCCCCTGCGGCCGTCCCACCATGATGACTATCACTGCCAGACCGTAGAACACGAGTCGCCAATCGGAGAATGCCCGGAATATTTCGGGCAGGGCCGTCAGCAGAAGGGCTCCGAGCACGGATCCGGATATGGAACCGATGCCGCCAAAGATCACGATTATCGTCAGTTCCGTCGACTTGGTCATATTGAAAGTCTTGGGAGCGATGAAGCCGACGAAGTTGGCCATCAGTGCGCCGGCGATACCGGCGAGCACCGCACTGGTTACCAACGCCATCATCTTGGTGCGCATCACATTGATACCGGCCATCTGGGCCGCAAGTTCCTCTTCACGCACCGCGACCATGTTTCTGCCCTGGCGTGAATTGACCATGTTCCAGACCAGTATCACGGCCACAATCGCCACGACAAACGGCAGGAACAACGATGCGCCGCTGAACTGGGGAATACTCTCCCATCCGCGCGCGCCGCCAACCCATGCCCAGTTGTTCAGAATCAGGCGAATTGCTTCTCCGAATCCCATCGTCGCTATGCAGAAGTAGTCGCCCTTGAGCTTGAGCGTCAGGCGCCCTATGCCAATGCTGATGATGCCGGCGACCAGTCCGGCGGCAAGAATCGCCACGACAAACGGCAAGTGCATTCGTGCTGTCACGATGGCACCGACGTAGGCGCCGATGGCCATGAAGCCGGCGTGCCCGAACGAAAAGAGTCCCGTAAATCCAGTCAGGATCGACAGGCCGAGCACGGCGACAAGGTTGATGGCCGATAGTTCAAAAATTCCCAGAATATATTCCATATCGCCCTCCTACGCCTTGTCTTCTGCGTTCTTGCCCATGATTCCCGTGGGCCGAACGATCAGCATGGCTATCAAAATGAGAAAGGCGATCAGGTCACGATACTGGGTTGACAGGTATCCGGACACGAATGTCTCGATAAGGCCAAGCAACAGCGCGCCGAGCAGCGCTCCGGGAAGGCTTCCCAGACCACCAAAAACCGCGGCTATGAACGACTTGAGCGTTATCGCACCGATCTGTGGGAACACCTGGTACTTCATGCCATAGAGCACGCCGGCCACACCGGCGAGGGCGCCACCGATGGCGAACACGAGGATGATTACGAAATTGGGATTTACGCCCATCAGGGCGCTTGCTTTCATATTATAAGCGGTGGCCTGAACCGCCTTGCCCATCTTGGTGTGATCGATAAACAGGATCAGTGCCAGAAGGCAGACAGCCGAGATGCCAAACATCGCCAGATCGATGCGCCCGAGCGCTACCTGACCGAGCATGATCGGACCCTGCGCAAACACCTGCGGGTACATTTTGGGCGTGGGGCCGATGGTCGCTATCACAAAATTGTCTATGAATATCGAGGCGCCCATTGCGGTTATGATGAAGTACAGAAATGGCGCCTTGCGATCGCGCAGGGGTTTGTATGCCAGCCGTTCCAGTGAAACGGCGATGATGGCAGAGCCAAACGCCGCGACGAAGAATGACGGTATGAACGGCAGCCCAAGCAATGTCATCGAGAAGAACCCGAAATACGCGCCAAGCATGATCACTGATCCATGCGCGAAGTTCGAGAAATTCATGATCGAGTATACGAGTGAATATCCAACGGCCATCAGGGCGTAAATGGAACCGATTGACAGGCCGTTGACAAGTTGTTGTAAAAACTGGGTCATTGGTCCCTTTC
>Ga0209467_1001187_pt1 | contig 24328 bp, 23 predicted proteins | sample Higcelwee11metaG_FD_187175 | JGI IMG/M metagenome (GOLD analysis project Ga0209467, IMG submission 187175) | Freshwater pond sediment microbial communities from the University of Edinburgh, under environmental carbon perturbations - High... | ecosystem: Environmental > Aquatic > Freshwater >... | reverse complement strand
ACGTAATCGGAGCGACAATGGCTATAGTAAATAGAGAGCCACCCCAACCGGCATCCGAAATCACCTTTGATGCATGAATCGCGCTATGGTATTTTGACATGGGAATTAAATGGCGGATTCCATTATCTAACTCGGAGACAAGAATGGAAAGACCTGCGACTGAAAATACGATGGGAATAAAGTTGATACTTTTGAAACTTTTTACTGAATAGACTTCCGGAATTTGTCGCCACCGAAAGTGAACCGCGAACAAAAAGATAAAACCGCAAATGAAAATCATCGCAAATCCATCTATCAGCGTTCCATTAAGTGCTATATTCGCATATCGTTCAATGGCATTGATGAAAGCGCCGAAAATAATTCGAGAGACCATCAATGCAATGATGATGATAAAAGCTTGTCCCAACGTGGGGCGAAAAACATCGAACTTAAAAGCAGGATACCATTTTTCCATATTTTATCAAGATCTTTCCAGAAAAAAATTGCCGATAATAAAATCAAATAAGACTTAGCAAAAGTAAGCGCTAAAAAGGAAGGGGGACCTCCAAAATTCATTTTTTAGTGTCCCAGAAGCCGCCTCCCACTGGGGAATATCAGGTTAGCGTCACTTTCATTCCCACTCATTTCACAAATTCATCTATGAGGGATCACTTTCACTAAGCGCTAAAGCGCAAGTGTTCGTATTTCCTACTCATTTCGCCAATTCATCTATGAAGGATCACTCTCACTAAGCGCTGAAGCACAAGTGTTCGTGTTTCTTGCTCGGTTTGACGCTAAAGCGTCATTGGCTGCACTCAGTCCTATTGCACAATACTCGCTCGATTCCATAGGCGCAAACCAATTTTTAGATGCGCTCTAAAGTCTTTTTCCAATAATTTTTTTCTAAAGAAATGTGGGATTGAGGTTTTTAATGAATGTGTTGTTCTCAAGTTCCTCAAAAGCTTCGTTAAGCTCTTGTTTGGTATTCATCACGATCGGACCGCCCCAAGCTACAGGCTCTTTAAGCGGTTTTGCGGCAATCAAAAAAAAACGAGCCCCATGGGATCCTGATTTCACCACCACTTCATCATGGGAAGTCTCTTGTTTCGAGGAGGGTTCCATGAGTATAGCGCAAGCTTTTTCTTCAAAAGCATCCAGTGCCGTATTCGCGGCCAAAGTTCCCTCAATGAGATAGAGAAATAAAGTCTGGTCATTCGGGGTTTCGTGGTAACTCCAAACCGCATTCGGCTTCAACGTGATATCCAAATACTGTACCTTGAGATAGTCCCCAGTCCGAGCACCTGTGTGCCCCTGGTAACTCCCCGAAAGAATGCCGATTTTCGCATTTGCTTCTTCTAAACGTACAATATTCTCCGGACGAATATCGTGATACGCAGGTTCCGTCATCTTATCTTTTCGAGGGAGGTTCACCCACAGTTGACAACCCAGCAAGCGTTCCGAAGCCTGGGGCATCTCTTGATGAATAATCCCTGAGCCCGCCGTCATCCACTGACATTGCTCCTCGCGAATGGAGCCCTTGTTGCCCAAGCTATCACCGTGTTCAATTTCCCCCGTCAACAGATAAGTCACCGTCTCAATGCCCCGGTGCGGATGCCATGGGAAACCCTTTATGTAATCTTCAGGATTTGTGGAATCAAAACCATCCAGCATTAAAAACGGATCAAAATGCTCAACCGTACGCAGTCCGAGAACTCGGCGCAAATGAACCCCCGCCCCATCGACCGCATTTTGTCCTCGCACCACCTGTGAAATGATTCTCTTTGCCATAAAACCTCCAGTACTTTTTTTACAAAATACAATTATAATTTCAAGACAACAAAACTTATGCTATTCAAAAACGCTGAAAGAATGTCGCATTGTTGCATGCCGAAATTTTATGAATGCCCCACTTTAATAGAATGATCAACGCCAATGTCCGCTAAAAAAGTGGAATCATGCGACACGACAATCACAGTTCCACGATATTCATTCATAGCCTGAGTGAGTATTTCCACATTTTGAATATCCAGGTTATTCGTGGGCTCGTCCAAAATGAACAAATCCGGGGCCTGATTTCCGATAGCAAGGCAACAAAGCATCAATCGCATTTTTTCACCTCCACTCAGCGTGCCACAAAGCTTATCCCAAAATTCCGAGTGAAAGAGAAACCGACTCAGGCGAATTTTTATTTCCCCTTCTGAAAGAAGATGAGAATTGTACTTCTGCGCCATCTCATACACGGTGAGATCACTCAAGATCAAAGAATAATTCTGATCTATGTAGACTGTTTGAACATAGGCAAAATCAATGGTCCCCATGATCGGTTGTATTTCGCCTAACATGATTTTGATAAGCGTCGTTTTACCGGAGCCATTCGCCCCTTGAATTTGAATGCGTTCTCCGCTCCGGATTTCAAAGCTCATGGGTTCCTGCCAAAGCATTTTACCACCGTAGCCAAATTGAATCCCCTGAGCTCGCACCAAGATTTTCCCAGTATGGAGTGCGGAATTTTCGAAATCCATTTTCATCTTTGCCAGCGGAGAAAGTTTTTGTCTGGTTTGAGCGATCTCTTCCGCAATCGAGGTTAATTTATCCGAATGCGCATCCGTAAGCCTTGTAGAACTTTTTTCCGCATTATCTTTCATTTTTTTCTTCGCTATTTTTGGGACGCCTCCTTTTTCAAAATTCTTTTTTCCACGAACCTCTTGCTTTTGCTTTCGTTCTAGAGTTTCCCGTTCCTTTTTTTTCGCTTTGCGGAAAGAACTTCTCTGATTCTGTAAGTCCTCACCCAAAGCCATTGCTTCATTGAACTTCTGCTCTTTATAAAAATCATAATTTCCGCCAAAAGCCTTGATCCCACCCTTTTCAAGTTCGTATACAAAAGGAAGTAATGGCAACAAAGTGCGATCATGGCTCACCACCACCAGTGTTTTCTTACTGTTTTCAACGTAGCGGTAAAAGTGTTCACGGCTCGGACTATCCAAATGATTGGTGGGCTCATCCAATAAAATGATCTCAGGATCATGAATCCTGATGCCTGCTAAAAATACTTTTGTTTTTTCCCCGCCACTCAGACTCACTAGGGTTTGGCTGAGTGCTATATTCGAAAGGTTCCAAAATTCAAAAGCCTCCAAACACCGCTCTTCGAGGGTCCAATCCTCGTTTAAAATCGCCAAATTGGAATCCGTGATATTCCCCTCCAGAATTTCATGCAAAGCCGTAATTTTCTCATTTACATGCAACGCCTGAGCCACGGAAAGCTCATTGAATTGACCAAAGTGCTGCGGCACATAATACGGCGCAGAATCTTTTGTGACTACACCCGCAGAGGGCACCAAAAGGCCAGCCATAATTTTAAGGAGTGTCGATTTTCCGGTGCCGTTATTACCAATAAGGGCCACTTTTTCAAGTGTGCCAATGGAAAGATTAAGATTCTGAAATAGCGGACTTTTGTCGGGATGAAGATAAGAAACGTTTTGAAGTGTGAGCATAATTTCTTCCATGAAAAAGGGAATCACTGTTTTGAGTTGTCCATTTTTTGAAAGAAATTTTCATCGGCTTCCGGTTCCTTATATTGACGTTATTCACAAGATAAATTATCTCATGAAAAAATTCAAGAGGGATAATTCCTCATTTTTTCATTGCCATTGCTTTTTTATCCGCTGGCATTTTTTCGATGGCGTAGCGCAAAGCAGTACGCGGCATCACCGCTTTTTTGGACATCACATACTGAAAAACCGATTCACAGTATGCTTCACTCGCCGCTTTCAGCATCCAGCCATAGCCTTTCTGCACCAAATCATCCGTATCCAAAAGTAACGAATCCGCAATTTCAAAAATGTTATTCAAGAATAAACCTTTTCGGGCGGGGATTATAAACGTCACCGCAGAAGCCCTGCGCATCCAGCGATTTTTGGACTTCGCCCATTTCTGGATCTCCGGAATATAGGCAGGATACATCTCCACAAACGTTCCCACCGTATGGTTACACAACGTGTCACAGCTTGCCCAATTACTCACATAATCTTTTACCCAATGTTCAAAGACGTTGAAATCATCAGGCACAAATTGCGTTGCCATCGCATCGGAAAAAGTACAGGCGAGACAAGCCTCTTCATTATACCCCGATTTCCAAAGTGCTTCGCACAACTCCCAAATATCCTCTTTCGGAGAATCTTTAATTAATTTGAAAGTTTCTTTTCCAATCTTTTGGGCGGCAGTAGAGCTAACCCCATAGATTTTGATATCCTCTTTAAAAAACTTTTTCGCCGAAGCTAGGACTTGGGGATCTGCATTTTCTTTGAAGACCTTTCGAATTGCTTGCAATCTAGATGTTAGTTTCATAATGAAATTCGTTTGTTTCCTTGAGCTTTTTTCAGTTTAATATTCATTCCAACTGCTTATTTGCGCTAAAGATTTCCGATTTTTATTGCACTACGGCGAATCTGAAAAAACACAGCAATCAGCAAAGGAATTCTTTTATTCTTATCAAGGGAACCTCTAAAAATTGCTTTGGTGAATTTTTAGAGGCTCTCTCAATATATAATAATTTTTTGCCCCCTTTTCATCAAACCAGCCCATGATACAAGTGCCAAGCCCCATAATCTGCATTTTTTTGCTGTTCAAGCAACTGTCGAACTGCGATACGCATAAATTGTTTTGGGTTGTAGTGGTATAAATTTATTGTTAGTCTTTATTGGTATTTGGCATTAATTTGCAAATCCAATTTTTTCATGAATCTTAAACTACCCAATGGAAGCCAAATATTTAATAATGATATCAACGCTCTTATCCAAACCTATCTGGCTCGTATCAAGACACATCTCATATTGTCTTGCATCTGCCCAAGATTTAGAGGTAAATGTCTGATAGTAGAGGGCCCGATCCTTATCATTCTGTTCTACGCGTTTCCTTGCTTCCTCTTCGGTAAGGTGATACAACTGTTTAATACGTTCCGCTCGAATGGATATATCTCCGTGCAAATAAAGACTGACGCAATTGTGTTTTTCACGAAGAATATGAGAGCCACACCGACCGATAATCACCGCAGCACCTTTCTCGGCAATGTGCTGAATGACTTTGGTCTCAGCCTCAAAAATTTCCGCGTCGGTAGGAATTCGTGTTTCAGGTGAAATAATATAACCTGGAATTCCTACTGCGTACATTTTGGCAAAAGACGCCCAAAAAGCACTCACTCGTTCTTCATACTGTTCGAGCTTTTCTGCGGCAAGAGATAATTGTTTAGCCGCTTTTGTAATTATCTCCCGATCAGCATAGAATAAATTCAATTTTTGAGACAGTTGCTGCCCTATATAAGCTCCGCCACTGCCCATCTCGCGGTTAATAGTAATCACAAGGGGTAAAGTCTGTTTCATTTACGGAACTCCTTCTTTTTCTCTGATTTCATCTTGTTTAATAAATAAAGCGATTATGAGTCCTATAATCACCACTATCAAAGCAACAGTAAATGCATAATGAGTTCCAGTGATGATTGCCAAGCGTTCTTGTATTTTGTCAGGAGAAGCCACCTCGCTAAGGTATTTTGCCTGAGACGCTCCCATGAGTCCAATGAATAAAGAAGATCCAAAAGCAGCCGCAATCTGCTGAATGGTATTCAGCATGGCGATACCATCTGCGCGATCCTTAGGCGGAAGGGAATTCAGAGAACTGGTCTGGATTGGTGTAGCAATAGACCCCACGCCAAAAGTCATAATCGCCTGCAAAACAATAATCATCGCTAAACTTGTAGTAATCGAAATCCGCGAAAGGAAGAACATGGCTATAGTCAATGCGATAAATCCAGTCAGTAGTAATGGTTTAATTCCAATGCGATCAAAGAGCATACCAGCTACTGGCGCAGCAACTACATTCACAACACAGCCGGGGAGGAGTGCAATACCCGCAAGAAAAACCGACAGACCCATGGAATTCTGCATATACGTTGGCAAAATGATATTCACTGCAAAAGGCATCATAAAGACAATGAACATAACAACCGCACCCAATGTAAACATGGGGAACCTGAAAATGCGCAAATTTAACATTGGCGTTGCTATGGCAAACTGACGTTTGGAAAACATCCATAACGCGACCGCACCCACTAAAAAAGAAACAATTACAATCATACTGGTTAAACCCAATTCTTCAAGGGAGCAAATACTAAATAACAAACCACCAAAACCGAGCGTTGAAAGAATAATGGAAGGTATATCCATCTTCGGCCTCGTGAGCTCAGAATAATTACGGAGAATGATAAATCCTGCGATAGTTGTCAAAATACCCAGCGGCAAAATCAAAAAGAATAGCCAGCGCCAACCCCACAACTGCATTATCACCCCCGCAATCGTGGGACCAATGCCAGGAGCGGCGACAATCACCATCATACACAAACCTATAGCCGTACCCCGCTTCTCTTGAGGGAAAATTTCCACAATGGTATTCATCATAATCGGGAGAAGCATACCTGTGCCTGCGCCCTGCAAAATACGAAAAAGCAACAATTCAGAAAAACTAGTAGCAAACCCGCAAAACACGGTACCCACACAAAAAACAGACATCGCTGTCACAAACAGATTCCGCGCAGAAAACGTCTTGATAAGAAACGCCGCCACAGGAACAGAAATACCGATCACCAACATATACCCCGTAGAGAGCCACTGAATTGTCGTCATCGAGACTTTCAGACTCGTCATCAATTGCGGAAGAGCTGTATTGAGGATCGTCTCATTCAATATGGCCATAAACCCACCAAACAGCAAGGGGAGCATCACGATCACACGCCGCTTATTCGTCATATTCAAACTCGATTCCATTTGCATTATTAGCCTTGCTGGTAAGTTTCAACCATTATTTTGTTCATATACAGTGAAACTGTCTTCACAGCATTGAAAAATTCTTTTTTCTCACCTGCTTCAAGATGGGCCGTCAAAGATTTGAAATACCTTTCCCAATCGTTCTTAATCATTTTCACCGTAGAGTTACCCTTCTCCGTGAAAATGATGAACACGACTCTTCGATCTTTTGTTGAAACTTTTCTTTCAACGTAACCACCCTTCACAAGTTGATCGGCCGCGCGAGTAAACGAACTCCGTTCCAGCCCCACTTCCCGGCTAATCAAAGACATGGGTTTATCGCGATGTTCATCCATGAGCATCAATACCGCAATTTGAGGGTGCGTCATAGTGAGTCCTGTCGCCGAAAGATCATGTTCATTGAACAAAAACCTTACAAATTTTGGGAATTCTTTAATTTCATGCATATTATTACCCACGAATCCGGTGCAATTAGTTGTATTTGCAACCAATTTAGAAGAATCTATTAACGGTGGCAAGTAAATTTTTTATGGACAACAAAATTAAAGATGATTAATATTTGATAACGAAACGCGACTTCACCCCAATGGAGACTTTATGAAAATTCGCACCATTGCGACCCCACTGACTACCGCTTCTTTCATTACTGTGGCTGTTACGGGCCTATTCATGCTTTTTCATTTATCTGTAGGCCTTATAAGACCTCTTCACGAAATTGCGAGTCTTCTCTTTGTCATCGGAAGCATTTTGCATATCATTTTGCATTGGGGAGCCCTTGTACAACTTCTCAAAAAACCAGGCAATCTTTTTCTGATTATTCTATTTAGTGCAATGACACTCTTTGCCATTTTTGTCCCTACAGGCAACCATTACCCTCCGTTCCACGAATCCTTTAGTGCTCTGATGCAAGCGGATATCACTACGGTGGCGAAACTTACGGGACAAACGTCGGAGAGTATTACGCAAAACTTAACCACACAGGGTTACACCATTCCGAACCCGAACGCTACAATAAACGAGATTGCCCAACAGAACAACAAAGAGACCGCAGAGGTTTTGAACATTGCTCTCAGTGGATTTAAGCCTGCCCGTTAAGAAGACCCTAACCTGAATTTTTCATAAATTTTCAATGTAAAATTCAAAAAACCTATATAAATATAGTTCTACGACCATTTTTGCTGAAAATCAAATTTAGGGCATGGCGAAGTCTAGCTCGAGGTGCCCTTTACAATTTGTATTTTCACAAAGTGATTCTTAGGGCATTGAAAATTGTCGCTAAAGAACCCCATTTCGGAGCTTCTCGACTACAAACGGCAAAATAGCTCGTCATCGAATGTTTCCGACTCAAGCTGGTTCTCGCTCAAAAATCTGTCAAAGGCGAGTTTTTTAGTAGCCCGTGAATCGTTCTGCAAAGCCCTATGTTTCTTGCAACATTTCTATTATTTAATTTCAGGACTTGTCGCAGGGGAACCTGCTGCCTGTATCGAATTCAGTTGAGGTGTACAGGTAATTTTTCCCCAATTACTCACACATTCCACATAATATGTTGCTTTCTTTTCGCAACCCGTAACACCAATACTCATCGATGTCATTTGCTGCCCTAGCCGGGTCACATCACTGATCAAAACCATTTGTACGTCTTTGCAATCCATATCAAACTGCACTCTCTTTCCCACGGCTTCCTGTGCTTTTTCTTCATGCATTTTGCCGTTGGGAAATGTTGATGCGCAGCCCGCTAAAAAGACAATAAGAGAGCCGATCAGATACTTTTTCATCGCAAACCTCAAGGGTGTTATGTGTGTGAACTTTTAATATAATTTATTAATCATCGAAAATTCATTGTCCTATTATACAATCAAACGAACAAGGGCGAAGCAGAATAAAATAACCTGAAAATAAAGGGCTATTTCCATAGAGCGATTCAGGAACTTACGTTCCCTATTTTTAATTTTAATCGGCAAACGCACTTCAGAATCATAGGCATAAGCACCCTCCAAATGTTTTATCGCCCCCGCATCAATCTTGATGAGGAGGAAAACGTTGAAGATTGCAAATATTCCTTGCATTCCCCCTAATTTTATTGTACTCAACGTTCTTAAAAAATTCATCCGATTTCCTGCACATTTTCCGGCTCTTTACGAACGGCCTCTAGCAAAGGCTGGATACTTTCTTTATCCGTAAAGTCAAACGGTTTGTCATATCCTTGGATCATTCCCTCATCATCTTCAGTGCGATTCTTTTTTCTTTTCAGGTGCATGGTAAAGAAGTACATGAGAATTTTGTTTGGAATATCCAACTTGGAAAAATTGTATCCACCGCGAAAATAAAATAAAGGCACTTTTGCCAAAAGTGTATTTTCCAAATTATATTCACGCACTATTTCTGGAATATTTTTTCTACAGGGAGAAGCGCCAACCGCAAATAAAAAAAGCTTTTTTTCTGCGATCTTCTTATAATACGGCAAAAAAGTTTTCAATCCATTTAAACCAGAGGCATGCAGGCTACCGCCATAAATGATCACATCAAAATCACGCAAGTCTACATTCTTCATCGCATTCAGGTTATAGACGGGGCAATCCAAGGCTTCGCCGATCCATCGGGCATACTTTTCAGTAAAGCCCGAAATGGATTTATAAAAAACAATAGGCGTCATGATTGATCCTCCAAATGATTTAAACTTCTGTACCTTTTGTCCACTAATACAACAGACGTTTCAATTTGTCTTTTGGGAATACGCCAGTATGCTGGCAAAAGAGTATTCTTTTCCTCTTCCGAGACCAAAAAGAATCCGTGCTTCTCATAGAAATGAATGGCCCAGGATGCCTCTTTCCAAGTACCAATAAGAATAGGCCTTGCAGAATTTTTCATTAAATATTCTAATAAGAATCCACCGATTCCTTTTTGTCTTTGCTGCGTCCGAACATAAGCATGGCGGATCAAGTCCACGTTACCCTTCCTCTGAATTCCCATCACGCCTAGTATACAATGATTTTCTTCATAGCAATAAAAAATGACGCCATCCTCTAATTGCTCTTGCAATTCCTTGAAGGACATGTAAGGTTCATGCCATCGGTCTTCGGGGATCACCCCTTTATAAGCCATGGCGGCATCATTGATAATTTCATAGATCGTTTCAAAATCGTTTTTTGTGGTAAGCCTGATCACGATAAATCCTTTTTCAGAGTGGTTCCACGGAACACACAGTCAACAAATTCTCTCGAACCTCAAATTTGATATTGAACCCAGCAAAATCTAATCCATAGGTTCGCAAAGGATCTTCGTGATACGAGGGCCGGGGATCTTGTTCCAAAACGCCCCAAAGTGCGTCTCTATGATCTTCTGGAATTTGGTTCAGCAACACCTCTGGAAAGTTCACATTCAACGAATAATCCTTATGTGTATCCGCAAAGCCACCAACAGCATCCAGGTGACTATCCGTATAAGGAACATAAGGTTTAATATCAAAAATGGGGGTTTTATCCATGAGATCCGCGCCAGAAACCATAAGCACGGTACCCCATTCCGGGTGTACATCAATACTATTGAGCTTCACAGAAGAAAGTCCAATGGCATTTGGGCGAAAAGGCGAACGCGTTGCAAAAACACCCATCCGTTGGTTGCCACCAAGACGGGGGGGCCGCACCGTGGGAGACCATGTGTCGCGCACCACTTCGGAAAACTGCCAAAGAAGCCAAAGATGTGAAAAAGTTTCTAACCCACGAAACGCCTCGGGCTTTCGATACTCGGGCTCAAAGACAACCATCCCCTTAAGAGTGTTTACAATTCCACTCTGCCGTGGGATGCCAAATTTCGTTGGAAAATCAGTATGAATATGGGCGATTATTTTCATCAGTAGTTTCTCATAAGTTGATTACTCCTAGTTCTCTTTAAATTCTACTTGCGGCACCGTGCGATCTTCATCCGGGATATAGTAGAGCATAAAAACGTACGCTGGCGTAACAATGATCTGGTTGAAAAATACTTTATTCCAGATCAGATACTGAGCCAGATCGACTTCATTCAAAACAGTTGAATTGCTGGAGCGGCGAACAATGTTCATTTTTTCATTGACCAGATAAAAATTCACATTTCCCTGACGCAAGTTGCCATCCAGGCCATTCGATCTTGTTCCGCAATCCCTCTCGCAATGTTCCAATGCTTCTGGTAGAGTACTTTTTCACTTGGAGAAAGCACCGACAAAGAAGACGATGCGCCCCTCATCATGGGTTGTTGCTGCACTCTATTCCCAGCGCAACCAGAAAAAAGGAGAACACTCCCCAGGAATAGTAATCCCATCATTTGTTGTCTCATTTTGATTCTCTTACTCCTGCTTTTGAAAAAGGATGCTCAAGACAATTACTAAGCAAGCAGTCCCCACGATCAACCGCAGGAATTAACAAATTCAGAATTTTGTCACAACACGCCTGTGTACGGAATACGTAGCAATGACAATGACCATCTTTCCCTGGTCACAGAAATCATTACTACATTACAGGCACTCTTAAAAGTGCCCTCAAAAATTAGATTATTTTACCTCGATATTCACATGAAAGCTTTAGTTTACGATTCGCTTCATAAAGTTTGGTTCAAATTTGAGGACCCAGTACAAACGTTTTCTGCGTACAGCACAAAAGACATTCTCTCTATTTTACAGGCTGTAGAAGCGTCCACCCAGCAAAATAATTTGCATGCCGTAGGCTTCTTGTGTTATGAAGCCTCACCCGCTTTCGACACTTTATTCGTCACACAGACACCCAATCACCAAGCACTTCCTTTAGCTTTATTCGCTCTTTTCAAAGAACCCGAAGTTCTCTCAGACTTACCCCCCCTACCAACCAATACAATAGAACTCAGCCCCTTCATTCCCGATACTTCAAAAATCACCTACCTCAATGATTTGGCGAAAATCAAAACGCACCTTAAAAATGGAGACGTCTACCAGGTCAATTACTCTATAAGGTTGCAGGCCCACTATTTTGGAGATCCCTTATCCTGGTTTATTGCCAAAGCAAAAGAGAATCCAGGCAACTACTTATTTTATGTGGAAACCAAGGACTTCGCCATTGCATCCCTTTCTCCAGAGCTGTTCTTTGAAAAATTCGGCTCTTACTTGCGTTCCAAACCCATGAAAGGCACCTGTAAGCATCGCGATGGTTTTGCCTCTGAAGACGCCGCACTTCTTAAAAATGACCCCAAAAACCGAGCCGAAAATTTGATGATTGTGGACATGATCCGCAACGACATGGGGCGCATCGCTGAAATGGGTTCCGTTACCGTGCCCTCTCTTTTCGATACAGAGACATACCCCACCGTTATTCAAATGACCTCTACCGTATGTGCCTCCACCCGAGAATCGCTCCCCAAAATTCTAGAAGCATTATTCCCTTGCGCCTCCATTACAGGGGCGCCCAAAATTCGAAGCATGGAAATTATTGCAGCGTTGGAAAAATCCCCACGTGGCATTTACACAGGAGCCTTTGGCCATGTAAAACCTGGTGGCAATGCGAAATTTAATGTCGCCATCAGAACCGCATGTTTTGACACTCAAAAACACCAAGTGGAATACGGCACCGGCGGGGGCATTATCTGGTCCTCGAACCCAAGCGAAGAATGGAACGAATGTATGACAAAAGCAGCAGTATTGGGCACTCAAAGCGATTTTTACGTTTTAGAAAGTCTTTTGCTTGAAAACGGTGCGGTTTTCCTTTTAGATCGTCACTTGAATCGCTTAATGAAATCTTGTACCTTTTTCGGTATCGCCCCAAACCCCACGGTAATTAAAAACACGGTACAAAACCGAATTCTTACTTTAGCCCAGGAACTCACCACGGGACGTTATAAAATACGCGTCATGGTAAAAAGCGAAGCTGACATTGCGATTGAACACGCTAGCGTGACACCATTTCCAAACCCCTATACAATGCGCCTGTCTCAAAGGCCTGTGGATTTCAGAAACCCATTTCTCTATCACAAAACATCAAACAAAAACGCAATTAAAGAATCACTGGCAACGGCACATGGCGCCCACGATGTGATTCTTGTAAATACCCGTGGAGAACTCACAGAGACATCCATAGCAAACCTAGTTTTGAGAATAGAAGGGGTGAATTATACACCGCCGTTTTCATGTGGGCTTTTACCTGGTATTTTTCGCGAAGAGTTACTCTATAAAGGAGAAATTAGCGAGCGTATTCTCTACCCGAGCGACCTTGAAAAAGCGGAGAATATTTACGCGATCAATTCGATTCGCCGGTGGGTAACGTGCGAATATTTGAACGCACCTAAAGGGTGCTAAAATTGAATACTAGCCGAAAGCTTCGTTGCCGCGAATTTTTGCAGAGATGGATAACTGAGGCATCTTACCGCATCATCATAGGAATGTACATTTTCAATGATCCTATCAAAAATTTGCCAACGTAAACCCGAAAGTAATGAACGTTCTACCCAATAAATAAATTTCGTTCTGGAACTGAGTCGTTCTATTTTTTTCATTTTGAGATACATATTCAAACCGTCTGATACATCATGCCATGTATCGACAAAAGCGTAATCGAAATTTTCCATTGGCATTTCTTTCTTCGCATATTTAAAAGCATCTGCAAAAACAATATTCACTTTTTCTCTATGTTGGAATTGCGGAAGTATATAGCGGTTAAAAAGCTCAATCACAGCCTTATCGTGTTCCACAACCGTTATACTTTGTACGCTTTCTTTGAGAGTTGCCATGTAAGTAAAATATCCAAGTCCGAGCCCGAAAGTAACCACTTTGCCTTCTATAATGTCAATGGCCGCTTGTGAAGTTTCTAGTTCACTGGGCTTGATAGACATCCATTCGTTTTCATTTTCCATCACTGACGGAAAATGGAATTCTTTATCAAAAAAACCAATACGCGGATACTCTTTAAAATCAGACTCTGTAATAAGATCCTGGTAAATAAAAGCCTCGTAAGGCTCATATTTTTGATACGTCAATTTCCAATTGCCAAACTGGATTTCTGGAATTTTGAGGTTTCGGTAATAAGGATTTTCAGTGTATGAGTCTGGATTCAGCTTGTGAATCGCCTCACAAAAATAATCATTTGCTAGTTGCTTATCGCGTTCATTGTTGTCGGTGTCAAGACCGCAAAAAACAGTCAACAAAGCAAGATATACAGTTTCTTCGGGCAAAGAAGCGCCGCTGTTGGCCATCGCCATTAATTCTTTTGTAATCATGCGTGGATTATTGTTGAGATAATCGCATAACATCCAAGCGACATCGTTGTTTCGTTGCCTTATTTCTGTGAGTATTCTCAGTCTTTCAGCATCACTTGAGCTTAAATTCTCGTACATATACCATTACGTTCTATGGGCCCGAGCCCCTATGTCAATAAGCTCCAAAAGTAAATAATTCCGTGAAATCAGGCATGAGTATTTTTTACACTTTTTTATCCATTTTTAATGCCGGATTCATGCGTCTGCATAAAATTCAGGATTTATTTTTTATGCTAGACAATAGAATTAGCCATTTTTAAATTAAGCATAATGATAGCGCTTCCGATTTTTTACAATAAAAACAATCGCCATAGCGAGACTGACTAATTCAGCAAAAGGAACCGCTAGCCATACACCATTCACGCCCAAAAGCCTCGGAAAAGCAAGAATGCCGAGCGCAATCAACAGATTTCGAGAAACCGCAAGTATTGCAGAAATAGTTCCGTTCGAAAGAGCTGTAAACATCGCTGATGTTAAAATATTTATCCCGGAAAATAGAAATGCAAACGGAAAAATATAAAAACCGATGCGTACAAGAGTATACACAGGAGAACTCTCAGGAGTAAATATTCCAACGAAAACATCACCCAGCAACAAAGCCAATGCAGCGACAAAAACAGAAACAACGAGCGTCAATGCCATTGAAATTTTGATTACCTTTTTTAATTGCCTATGATTATGACTTCCATAGTTAAAGCTTATCACTGGCGCAATGCCCATCGAAAACCCGATAAAGAATGTGGATAAAAGAAACTGAGAATAAATCATGATTGTAATCGCAGCGACACCATTCTCGCCCGCATAAGCCATCATTACGGCATTGAAAAGAAACGTTGTTACCGCAGTCGAAAGTTGTCCGACCATTTCGGAAGATCCGTTATAGGCACTTTCGCCTAACACCTGTATATCAAATCCTGGTTTGCAAAAAAAGAGTGATCCTCGCCTATTCCGAAAGAAAAAAAGAAAACCTGCAATCATTACTATGGAATATCCAATACCTGTGGCGAGTGCGGCACCTTTGATGCCCATCGAAAACACAATAATAAAAAGGTAATCTAAAACGGCATTCGCAAGTCCCGCCGAAATACCAATTTTCATACCGAGCCCAGGTCTCCCCGCCACTACAAAAAGAACTAGAAAAAGTGTCTGTAGCATATTTGCTGGCGCAAATATCAGAAGCACACCGAGATAATCGCGAGTATAAGGGAAAAGTAAGTCGCTCGCTCCAAGTGCACGAAGGAGCGGATTTAGAAAATACAAACCGCTCACGGCAAGAAGCACACCCACCGCTAACCCTGTAATAATAATCAGAGTAAAATTTTTTCGCGCTTCTTTATCCCTTCCATCACCCATCTTTCGTGCAATAATCGCACTGCCGCCCGTGGCAAGCATCGTCGCTAATCCGACAATGAGATTGATCACTGGCGTTACAATATTAATTGCAGAAAGTGCATCGGTGTTGACCCCCCGCGCAACGAAAATCGTATCCACAATCGTATACAAACCGGAAAATACCATCATAAAAATTGTCGGGAATGCGAAGCGTAAAAGCGAACGCACTCCAAAATCTTTTGCCAACCCATTTTCAGAAACAGGCATATCAAGAGAGGGTTCATTCATCATTATTCGTATCCTTGATTGAATTTATCGTCATTTTCTGAGTCGGATAGCCAAACTCCACCAGTAACTCCGCTTCCGCAAACCCGAGATCTTTAAGCGCCTCCCGGTGTCCGGTATCCGCCTTATCTCCTTCCCGATACGTCGTAATACTGATCTCATTATGATCAATCAGTTCTTTCATTGCCTTCTTGAGAAGTGCATTGGCAACCCCTCGATTTCGATAAAGCGGATGAATCCCTAAAAAATCGATACTTCCCGACTTGCATGAAATCATCATAATACCGATAGTGACATCGCCTTCTTTCATCATAAGCGCTTGCTTTTGGGCGATATACTTTTTCAGAGTATCAATATGTTCCTCTTCATTTAAACAAGGGAAACCATCAATAACGAGTCGAACCAAACGTATCCACTCTGGAATATCTTTCTCAGAGGCAAAAAAAATCGTTTGCTCTGCATGATATTCTTTTAATTTTATTTTGAGGGTTGCCTCATCGAATTCAAAACGCATTTGAAGCGGATAGAAGTCCTCATTTTTGCGAAACCTTTGGGGTGGAAGTTTATACATCGATTTAAATATCGATGAAAAGGCTTGTTGACTTTCATACCCCGCCTGTAGTGCTATTTCGCTAATCGGATTTTTTGAAAATACAAGTAATTTTGCAGCTTCAGTCAGTCGCCTACGCTGAATATACTCATGCATCGTAAGCCCCACCGTTTTTGTGAACATCCGATGAAGATGATATTGAGAATAGCCGAGTACATCCGCTACAGTTTCAAGAGTAAGCGGTTCATCCAGGTTTGTTTCAATGTAATGGATCGTCGCAACAATGATTTCAATGTTTTCCATAGTCTTTTCCTTCGACCCCCAATTATATCATATATGGAGGAAGAAGTCTTCATCATTCTTGCGGTTTTTGAAAGACTTTAACAGCGGACTGTTTTTTCCAAATATTTTCCACCGTTTCTAATAGAATCAACTTGCCAATGTATGTCGTGTCAAGTTGAAGTCGTCAGCTCATAAATATTTACCATTAATAACGTAATGAATCTTCAGCCATTTCCGTTACTACTTCATTTTCAAAATTATAAAGTCTTACATACGTTTGAGAAGACGTATCCGCATCTTGTGCTGTCACTACGACAAAATTCATGGTTGTGGCAGCAACACTGTTACTATCAATCCATGTTCCGGTATTTGCATAAATTGCTTTCTGACCTTCATGGTCTTCAGAAGCAATAATTTTTGCATCGTGAGAATGCCCAAAGATGACAATTCTTTTGTCTGACTTTGTATTCAAAAAATATTGAGTCGTCGCCTGCAGATCCGATTCGCTTGACTTCGCAGAATTTGCAATTGCTTGAAGTACTGGAATATTAATCGCCACATGATTGAGGGCTTGCCTCTGATCCCATGTGTCCTGAATTCCATTATAAAGATCGACATTGATAAGCCCCCCTGCAGTCGTTTGATGTGGGAGTAAATCATTGACAGAATAGTTCCCTGTGAATCCATCAATATTGGTAACAATCATATTTTCGTCAAATTTATTTTCGATAGGCAAATAATTTATTGCCCATTCCCAAAGTTTTCGATAAGCAAACAACAAATCTTGACTTTCATTACCGGAAGTATTTTTAGTAACGATATCCAAAGTATCCCCAGGAATCGGATCGTCTTGCATTACATGGAGTGCCGCTATTCTTGTGAAAAAGTATCCCGGAGGCAGTATGGTGCCCGGTGCTGCAACTTGGTTTGAAATAGGGTCCGGTGCGCAGAAGAAATTATAACGGTGACCATGCTCAATCGCAATTTTAGGATAATCCGCCGGGGAATAAGTACCTAGGCCGAGTCCTGAGTCTCGCGCTTGATTTATTCCAGGAAGGATCAACTCCACATTTGCCGCCGTAATGGTCAAGTCATGGTTTCCGGGCACATAAGTAACAAAAACGTTACTGTCCTGGATAATATTATTAATGGCATCAATCACCCCTTTATTGGTTGTCGCGATGCGTTGTACGAAATCAGCCTGATCCTTTCCTTGATAAGTATCTATTGTGGCTGGCACAAACCATTCATCCAGTAAATCTCCTGCAATCACCAGTTCTTTAACGTTCGGGGCTTCTCTTATCTGCTTCAGTATTTTTTCCAGAGCACCACGATTCTTATTGCACTCCGCATAAGAAGTATCAGCACCAAGATGAATGTCGCTGATAACTACAAGCATATTCCTTGTATCGCCACCATTGCTAAACGGATTTATTTCCGAATCTGCGGGGCCGGTTGAATCCGAATTGCTACAAGATGAAAGTGTGCTTAATAAAAAAAGCACAAAATACAGACTGATTTTTTTCATTATAATTTTCATATCGCTCTCCTTTTATGATTTCCTGGTTTTTAGTTAAATGTGGATGCTTTGAAGGCCCTATTATTGGTCATTAGTTTCTTAGAGGTGGGCTCTAGTAACTTACTTTATTGGACCGTTTCCATAAATTAAAAGCATCTAGAGAATTTCCTGTAGTGCATTGAAAAATTTTCAGATGCCTTTTCGCATAAGGCAATCCTAATTCATTGTATATCTCTTCATCAGAAAAGTGAACGCCTGGAACCGCAGCATCAAAACGTGTAGCGGCAAACAACAGGGCTTTTAATTTTGCCCAGCAAATGGCAGAATAGCACATAGGACATGGTTCAGCACTGCTATAAATTACGCAATAAGAAACATCACCAGGCTGATCAAGAAGAGAATCTTCTTTTTTGATTTCGCCAAGATCAAAAACGCCTAATGATTTACAAGCACTTCTTATGGTCATCACTTCTGCATGAGCGGTAGGGTCCTTCGTTAAAGTCACCTGATTATGATTTTTCCAATACCTAATAATCCGATTTGTGTCCTTATCGATTTGCAAGAGAAGTGCGCCAAATGGCCCCCCTTTATCATTTACAGAATTCAATGCCGTCTCGCAGGCCATGTGCATCCAAACATCACTCCCGCGCTCAATTCCGAGGTAAAGATTATTTTCTTTTATATTTGCTTTTTGAATCTGGAAATTTTTGTACTCATCGCTATTATCAAGTGTACAAGAAGGTTCGTAACCATCCCAGGATTCATAACTACTGGCATTGGTGTATTCTGGTGGAAATTGATAAATAGTAGGTTCTTCAACTAGGATTGGGTCTGAAAAATAAGAGTCAAAGACTTGCGATTTTTCATTTTTAAAATTTTGTTTATTAATCATATTTTCTCTGCATTCTAAAATTGAGAGAATCGCGGGATGAATTTATCTACAACATCTGTATAAAAAGAATGAACTTTTATTTAAGCGTGTTCAACTGAATTATTTTTCACGTCATCATAAAATTTTGCGATGCTGGTTTGCACATACGGGAAAAGCCACAAAAAGCCGACTCCCAAAGTAAGAACACAAAGCAAAAACCAACCCACAAACCTCAGTTGGAGACATACAAACTTCCATTTGTATCCCTTCATCATCGCCTTGCTTTTACGAATGGCATCCATGACTCCAATGGAATGATCATCAGCCAAAATATAAAAAGTCATGGCATAAGAAATTGCGGCAATGATACCTGGAACTATCAACAAGAGCGCCCAAAGACAAGAAAATAATATTGTCAAAAAATAGGCTCCAAAAGCCGTTCCAAAGCGGTCAAATCCCAGAAATAGTTGATCAACGGATACATTTTCGTTTCTTGAAACAGAGAGAAAAAAGATCGCAAGACCTAGTAGAAAGGGTCCCACTAAAAGGCATGTTGCCACGCTACTCAGTAGCTGAGCCACCTCGCCAAAAGGAAGGAATCCCAGTCCGAGATTGGCGGCAAATAAGATAACCAGATAAATAAGAAAAACAGCTATAGCAGTCCCCCATTTGCCTTTCAAAGACTGTTTTGCCGCCTGCATAAGCACTGCATTTTCTGTTTTCATTTATCATTCTCCTGTTTGCTTCTGTTAATAACAATATATTTTATTAAATGGAAACATTCTATGATTATTCAATAATGATTTGATATTTATAAAGTAAACCATCGAGATTGAACGCTGAAAACTTAGCGTGCTTCAATTTATTATTCTCAGGATCAATGGTAAAATTTTTTGCCATCCTGAAATCGGCCTTCTCTAGTATCGTTTTTGAAAAATGAGTTCCTGTGAGATCACAGTCCAAAAAGACCGCTCCTGATAAGTCCGTTTCCGAGAAATCAGTTTCTTTCAAGGAACAGCGATTAAAATTCGTCTTTTTTAATTTGGTTCCAAAAAATGAAGAATAGTCCAGATAACAGTCATCAAAGGCAAAAGAGAACATAAACTTATTGCATTCCGAAAAATTAACGCCCAAAAGTTTACTTTCCTTGAAATGGGCATTTCTAAATCCAGTCCCACCCACCACCGTTAACGAAAAATTACAGCAGATAAATTCACAGGTTTCAAAATCATTCCCCCGTATATCGCTTTTTGTGAAGTTGCATCCCACAAACTTGCATTTAATAAAACTCCGATCTCTCAGTTTTTTTTCAGAATAATCAACACCACTAAATTCTTTATTTTCATGTATCACTATATCCGACATAGCCATCCTTTTTATCCCTACCACATGATCCAACTAAAAAACATTTTCTCGGCCGCAGAAGGCACCAAGTTCTATTATTTTATTCTTCTTTAAACTTTACAAAAAAAAATCTGAGAATACACAAGAAGAATAAATCAGCGTTGCAATAGCCTCTGTTTTTTCTGTTCTTTATCCCCAATATAGACTTGATTGTGTGTCGACTTAGATTACAGGGTGCCCTACAATTTTTGAACGACATAAAAAAATGGCGGTATCCCCAAGAATACCGTCATCCTTTTTTTCCCTATTATTTTACGGCATCACAAGCTTTTTCTGGGCAAGAACATTGCCGTTTTCAGAAATGAGGCGAGCAAAAACCACACCATTTCCCGCCAATGGCGAAAGAGAGACGTGAGTATTCGTGTTCTGAATCGCTTGGAAGTGGATGATTTTACCCTTGATATTAAAAAACAACAATTGATTATTCCCAGAAGGGGCGGTCACTAAAAGATCAGAACCTATGCGGTTCATTGTCGCCACAAAAGATGGATGCTGAGTAAAGGCAGGAATTGAGGTCAATGCACCAATATTTCCATAGACAAGTCCACGGCCCACTGTGCTCATGTACACCCGTCCGTAAACATTCATATCCCCTTGAACAAACTTTCCGTTACCCGGACCGCCATACTGATGAGCATCATCATTAATGCGTACCCAGGTAGCACCCTTATCAATAGAACGATAGATGCCAAGGGGACTCGAATCATCACCGATCACACCCCAGATATAAATCGTTTCGTAGTCCGCACCTTCCGCCGCTTTGCCGATACCCACCGCATGCGCCGAATGCACAGTCGTAAGCCTTGTCCAAGTTTCTCCGCCATCTTCAGAATAAGCAAGCCCGTTGGTGCTATACATGCCATTGCTAGCCCAAGTTTGTGGTTGGTCGAGAGGGGCCCAGAGATGACCTTCACGACCGGGAACCGTGCGAATCAAACCATTACTGGATTGCCATAAATTCTTGGAATTATCCTGCAACGAACCCACGGCAACAAAAGAAATTCCTTTATCAGTGGATCGTTTGAGAACGCCCTGCTGATCGAGCACATAGAAAACATTGGCATTCACCGGATCGCATACAATTTTTGCATATTGCGCCTGTCCATCAAGGCCCGTCACCGTTGTCCAGGTGGTACCTTGATCCGCAGAACGAGATACAGTACTGGAATTTGTCGGACGATGCAAAAGTACTTTGCCATCCGCCGAAAGTACGACTAAACCTTGAGTACCAATAGGTGTGGGAAGTTTTGTCCAAGTCGCTGCGGCATCTGCAGAATAATACATGACATCGCTTTCAATGCCCGTACCTGTGGAGTAATCCGTCACATGACCCGTGCGGAGGAACGCCCCCACCAGCGGAGCATAACCTAAAGACTGTGTCGTGCCAATTTTCGGACTATGGATAGGTGTCGCTTTGGTAATATCCGTATAAACAGCACCATCATAATCGCCTATCGCCGTTACCAGCGGACCTCCTGGAATACTCACAATATCGAGCGGAACCGTTTCTTCAAGGCCCTTCGATTCAAATTTCCAAATCGGAAGAGAATCATTCACATTTTCACAATGAAATACTCCATTTCCTGAGGTAACCCAAGCTTCATCCGTATTGAACGGATTAAACGTCACAGAGCCCGCCCAGTGAATCGCATGGCCTCTAATCCAGGCATTTCCATTTACAGAAGCATTCGCATTTTCCGGCAAGGAAGGATCCTTGTGGGAAAAAGCCGTGTACCAAGTGGTTCCGCCATCTTTTGTGACATAAATGCGATCACCCCAACCATCGGAACCATCAGCGTAACGTGTCTGTCCGCCATAATAACCGAGCGTAGTGATGATAATGTGATTGGGGTCATTGGGGTCAAGGCTAACGCCACCAAAACCATGCGCATACGATTGTCCACCGCTCCCTAGGTAAACACCGTTTTCCTGTGGAGTAATGTTTGTCCAAGTTCCAGAAGTAATATTGTACTTATAAAAGGCACCCGAGCTAACAGGTTGTGGACCTGCCGAACTTGAAAATGTAATGAACAAATTTCCATTACTGAGAACTGCGCGGTGAGGCATCTGATTAGAAGGTCCCCCCGAAATAGCGGTAAAAGAAACACCACCATCCTTACTCACATACAAATTATCAGTTGCCGCAGAGACACCCATGTAAATAACACTGGTGCCTCCCGTAGCAGTAAGGCTACTCGCCGGGTCGAAAAGCACAAAGCTAATTCCATTGGCGTTCAAAAGATCTGCACCCGGTTGAGCTCCAATAGTGCTCACGTTTGCCCAAGTAACCCCAGCATCAGAACTTTTAAAAAGGCCCGCACTGCGACTTCCGCAAAAAAGAATATCCGGATTGTGGGGATCTACGGCCAGTTTTTCACCCGTCTGACGTCCCATTCCATTACCATGAGCCGTCCAAAGACTCGTCACAATCGTAGTATCAAAGGTTACCCCATAATCTTTTGAACGAAAAATTGCCGTTTTACCATCACTAAAATACTTCGTCCCCGCCATAATGTAGAGACGCTCTGGATTGCTGGGATCCAGGGCAACACTTTCCGTGCCATATAAACCCACGTCATCCTGTGAGAGCCAGTCCAAGAGCGGAATCCAAACTTTATAAGTATTATCCCAGCGATAGACACCCCCCACATCCGTGCGTGCATAAAAAAGATTCTCAACCGTGGGACTCGCAATCACCGCCGACACAAAACCGCCACCTTCTAGGCGGACATTTCCCCAGGAATAGGTATCTATGGCCATCGCAGGGATCACCGCCAAAATTCCAACGAAGAGACCGACTATCTTATTCATAAATTTTTTCCAATAAAATTGTGAACTTTCACCTTCAAGGGACCGCCAAAATTCATCTTTTCTGAAAATCACTTGAAATTCTTTATTTAGAGGGCACAAATAAGCAGTCTTTATTTGTCATTCCGATTCTAATTCGACTTCGTTCATTTTCATTATTACAAAGCAATTTTTGGAAGAATCCTCAAGATATATCGCAAATACAGTTGTGAAGATAAACTTCTAATTGTGGTACATTTCTACTGTACACAATAAAACCACTACTTACGTTGACTGCAACGCAACGTAAGACAACACTTTAGGCCATTTTTAGTAGGTCTATCCTCAAATTCCGAAGACTTTTAGTACCTTTTTCTTACATGGTGGGTAGGAGTGTCACGATGAGAGTAAGAGTCTTTACTATGAAAAGCTTTGTATTGCATTCCCTCATGACCGTTCTGATCCATAATATTTCAGCCGCTTATGATACCTAACCTTAATTCTAGGATTCTTATGCGAAAGTCTTTTTTTGGTATAATCCTTATAGTTTCTTTTTTAGTGGCCTGCGCGTCAAGTTCAGGACCGATTCAAAAAAAGTCAGTCAAGCCAGAGACCAAAACATCTGCGACTGAAACCCATTCACAGACGTCATCACAAACCATATCCACAACAAAATTTATTTTTTCTCCAGTAGCGCAGACAGCCCCGAAATTTTTGCTCCCCACCATTATGGTGATCCCCGCAGAAACAGGGAACGAAGCAAGCAGTCTCAACATAATCCAAACCAACCCGCTCGCTAAAGCTTCCATGGAAGCGATTAACCAATATTTAACCCACAAACAGTATAACGTTAAATCGTTGGAAGGGCAAACTCAAATTGATGCCATCATTCAAATTCAGGGGGATGTTTTTGACCAAGAGGCTGATCTTTCCTATATCGCCAGTCTTTCTCTAGGTGCCGATATTTATATCAAATTTGCAAGCACCGTACAAAAAGATCAAATATTGGTTTCTCTTAGTGCTTACGAGGCCTCTACGGGAAGACTCCTCGGGACTCAAACGAGCGAAGTCAATATCAACCGAGGGAACACCACTCGTGAACTGACTCAGTCTGCCATGCGTAAAGCCATGCCCGGCTTAGAAAGTAAAATGATTGCCTACTGGAATGAAGATGCGCAAAATGGCGTTCAATACAAAATCATTATCCGTTTAGAAGGCGAATTTCATGACAATCAAGTGGAAGACATCCACAGCGA
>Ga0209467_1001186_pt1 | contig 24330 bp, 24 predicted proteins | sample Higcelwee11metaG_FD_187175 | JGI IMG/M metagenome (GOLD analysis project Ga0209467, IMG submission 187175) | Freshwater pond sediment microbial communities from the University of Edinburgh, under environmental carbon perturbations - High... | ecosystem: Environmental > Aquatic > Freshwater >... | reverse complement strand
CGGTTCTTTGAAGACGAGGCGGCATAGCCAAGTGGTAAGGCAGAGGTCTGCAAAACCTCCATTCTCCGGTTCAAATCCGGATGCCGCCTCCACACTCCTGAAGCGGGAGTAACTCAGTGGTAGAGTGCAACCTTGCCAAGGTTGAAGTCGCGGGTTCAAATCCCGTCTCCCGCTCCAATTGAAATCGCCACGGGCCGGTCACCACACCGGCCTTTTTTTTTACCCGCCGCGCCCCTGCGGCCCCCGGCGGACCACCTCAAGCCCCCGGAACATCCCGTGCCCCACAATACCCCCCCCCTTGCCGTATCGGACGACGCCTCCCTGGACGACCTTCTGGCCCTGGCCGGGGCGCGATATGACGTGCGTTTCGAGCCGGTCACGGTGGGCGACGCCACCCTGGACCTGCTCCAGATCGCGGACATGGAGGCCCTCCTCGACCGCCTGACCCGCGAATCCGGCGACGGTCCCCTGGAGCTTCCGTTCTGGGCCAAGATTTGGCCCACCTCCATCCTTTTGTCCTATTTCATGCGGCGCCTGGAGCCGGGCTCCTCCTCGGGAGCGGCCAAAACCATGTTGGAGATCGGCGCGGGAGTGGGAATCTGCGGGCTTTTCGCCGCTGCCCGGGGGTTCGACGTGACCATCACCGACATCCATCCCGACGCCCTGCTTTTTTGCCGCATAAACGTCCTGAAAAACGGGCTTTCGGCCAACGCCCGGGTCTGCCGGGCGGATTTCGCCGCCGACCGGCTGGGCAGGCGTTTCGACTGCATCATCGGCTCCGAGGTGCTCTACCTGGAGGACCTCCATCGTCAGTTGGTCAAGTTTTTGTCCGCCCACCTGTCCCTGGATCCAGAGGCCGAGATCCTTTTGGCCAGGGACTATCATCGCAAGGCGCCCACCTTTTTCCGCCGCGCCGCATCCGACTACGACATCGCCGAACGGACGCTGGGCTACAAGGAAACCACCCCGCCCGAGCAGCCCGGCGAGGCGGGGCGCATTGAGCGGCAGTTGACCACCATCACCCGTATGCGGGCCAAAAAACATGCGTAAGCTCCTCCCGACGTTCAAGGGATATGTGGCCGATTCGGACAAGATCTGTTCCCCCGAGGACACCGTGGCCAGGGCCAAGGCCGCCTTCGCGCGTTTCGGATCGGGCCTTTTGGCCGAGACCCGGCGCATCGACACCGGACGTCTGGGCATCCCGGTCTTTTTGAGCATGTGCGGGGACAAGGCCCGGGAGATCATGCCCACCCGCAAGCAGATGGGGAAGGGCGCCTCCCCGGCCCAGGCCGAGGCCTCGGCGCTCATGGAGCTTGTGGAACGCTACAGCTTTTTTTCCTTCTGGAACACGCCGGACAACTTCCGTGAACGGACCTGGTCTGCGGCCCTTGCCGAATGGCCGGGACAGGTCATGCCGCTTGAGGACATCCTGCGTTCGGTGGATAATCCCCTCCCGTTGACGGCCGCCGCCGAGATCATGGATCTCGTGCCCTGGCGTTTTGTGTCGGCCCGGAACCTGACCCGGGACCGGGAGGAGTGGGTTCCCCTGGACTGGTTTAAAAAACTCAACGAATTCAACGGATCTTCCGCCGGAAACGGGCTTGAAGAGTCCATTTTGCAGGGGGCCTGCGAACTGGTGGAGCGCCATGTCTGCGCCGTGGTGGACCGCACCTGGCCCGTGACCCCCACCATCAGCCTCGACTCCCTTGACGATCCGGTGCTGCGCGGACTTGTGGACGCCTTCCGGCGCGAGGGCGTTTTCCTGGTGCTTAAAGATTTCAGCCTGGGCATGCCCGTGCCCACGGTGGCGGCCCTGGCCTACGACCCGGCCACCTTCCCAGACGCATCGGAAATCGTGTTTACCGCCGGGACCGCCGCCTCCCCGGCCAAGGCCGCCATCCGGGCCGTCACCGAGATCGCCCAATTGGCCGGGGATTTCGAGACCATCAGCAACTACGAGGCCTCGGGCCTTCCCAAGTTCTCCAGTCCGGCCGGTTTCGCCCGGCTGCTGGACGGTCCCGAGACCACCCTGGCGGCCATGCCTGGCATCGAGCGCGGAGACATTTTGGAGGAATTGTCCCTGTTGGCCCGGGGGCTGGGGGATAAGGGCCTGTGCCTCTACAGTGTGGAGACCACGAATCCGGAGCTTTCGCTGGTCGCCAACTACAACTTCGTGCCGGGATTTTTGTTTCGGGAACGCACGCCAAACGCCAGCCTGGGACTTTTCGTGGGCCGCATCCTGGTTGAGGAGACGCCGCCGCCCACGGCCTCCCGGGGGCTCGACGTGTTGGCCGGGCACTATCCGGATGCGGCCTTCGTGCCGTTTTTCCGGGCCATGCTGGCCCTGCGCGAGGGGGACGACGCCCGGGCGACCGGTCTTTTCGCCCTGGCCGAGCCGCTTTTATCCGATCCCGAGGACAAGGCCCTGGCCGCGTTTTATCAGGCCCACGCCCTGACCCGGGATGAAAAATGGGATGCGGCCGTGCCCCATCTTGACCGGGCCATCGCGTTGTGCCCGGAGGTCAAAGAATACTTCAACCTGCGCGGCGTGGCCCGGTTCAAGGCCGGGGACTACGCGGCGGCGGTCGGGGATTTCGAGGCCTCCCTGGCCCTGGACAGCGGCTCGGCCATGGATTTGGCCAATCTGGGGCTGTGCCATGACCGGCTGGGACATCCGGATCTGGCCGTGCATTATCTCCAATCGGCCATCGCCCTTGATCCAGGCCTTGATTTCGCCCGAGACCGGTTGGCCGGGCTTTTGGGCCAGAAGTAAAGCCGGTCATCCAACCCCTGGACAACCCACGGAAATATGATAGGAGTTATCCGCGTTTCACGGTTGGAGGTGGGGAGAAACGTCTCCAACCGCTGGTGTGGCCCAAGCACAGAAAGCTGGGCGGGGGGATTGACAAGACCGGTTTCGACTTTTAGAACCGCACAAGATTTGGAGACGAAAGCCGCTTTCGCATGACATACTTGTGGCTTTCGGGCGGCGACGCCTCCCTGCGGGGTACTCTTCGAGACGTGACAAGAAACAGCGGATCGCTGTTTTTCGGTGGGGACGCCCGGAAACGGGTATAGTTTTGACACTGGTATGCCACAGTGTTAAAAACTAGCGACACCTTTTTTCAACACTTAAGGAGGATGCGCATGGCCACTGTTGAATTCAAAGGAAAAACTTTCGATGTCGATGAAGATGGCTTCTTGCAGAAGTTTGAAGACTGGTGTGAAGAGTGGGTCGAGTATGTGAAAGACTCCGAAGGCATCAAGGAACTGAGCCCCGAGCACCGCAAGGTCATCGAGTTCCTGCAGGACTACTACAAGAAAAACGGCATCGCCCCCATGGTGCGCATCCTGTCCAAGGTGACCGGATTCAAGCTGAAGCACATCTATGAGCTGTTCCCCTCGGGACCGGGCAAAGGAGCCTGCAAAATGGCCGGCCTGCCCAAGCCCACCGGCTGCGTCTAGTCCGTCGCCGCATTTCGATACGAAAGGCGGGGAGTTCGCTCCCCGCCTTTTTTTGCGTCCTCGGGCCGGGGGAGCCAGCGATTTTCGGCTGTCGGGGGGGGCTCCAGGAAAATCGGCGGCACAGGCGGAACCGCCGTCCTATGATGCGGGGGGAGCCCAACGATGGCGGCAACTCGCCTTCCCCGACATCGGGTCGGACGTCTCTCCCGGGTGTGGCCGGGGACGGGGGACGTTGTCTCTGTTTCGGTCGTGATCCTTGTGCGTGGGGCAGAGGGCCTGCATCGACCCTCACAGGGGGCCTCCAGCCTCCCCCTGGCGTGGGAGATGAAAGCGGGGCTATTTCTTTTTCGCCCCTGGATTTGCGGCGGCTGGCGCGGCCTTGCCGGGCGGGAGGGCGGCCTTGGCTGCGGCGGCGGGGACCGCTTTTTTCCCGGCATCCTTTCCCGTCTTGGCTGGCTTTGCGGGTTTTTTCGCCTTGTCTTTTTTCTTCTTGGCCGCAGGCAGCTTGCCCTCGTCAGCCATCTGGAAGAGCTTCTTTTTCTTGCTGTCGAAAGTGATGGCCGTCTTAATGGCCGCTAGGCCCATGGCCATGATGCTTAAGACAATGACCAGCCCCTTCTGCAACTGCCATTTCTGGCGTTCCACCATGTCCGCCATGGCCCCCTGCCCGAACTGGTTCAAACCGTAGACGAAAAGCGGCACCAAAAGCAGAGCCATGGCCAATCCGGCAATCTCCATCCACATGAAGTTGCGCCCGAGCAGCATGGTGAAAAACGTGGAATCGCGCACAATGCGCAGGCTCACCAGGCGGGAGCGCAGGGTTTTGATGCGTTCGTCCACCAGGGGCAGGGCTTCCTGACTTTTCCGAAAGTTTTCGGGGAGGTTGAGCGTGGTGGTGCGCATCCAGTTGAGTTTGGCCGCGCAAAAATTGAAATCGCGATTGAAGTCCTTGAGCAATTTGGGGAAGGGAAACCAGGCCGCTTCCCGCTGGATGGACTTGAGTTCCTCGAATTGGGTCTGGCGCCTTGCCTGGATGTTCTTGATCTCGCTGTCCAGCTTGGCCGCGATGGCCTCGCGCAGGGTGCGGACCTCGGTCACCACATCCTTATAGGCCACATAATTCTTGATGGTCCCCAGTTTGGCCAGGGCCTGGATGCGGGCCGTCGTCTCCTTGAGGTAGGCGTCTTCGGGGGGGAAGTGGATGGCCAGAGTGCCGGACATGGCCTCAAGGCCCTCCAGGGCTTCGGCCGCCGCCAGACCGGCCTCGTTCCAGGGTTTCCACAGGGCGGCCAGGACATGGATGCGCCCCCGCTCCAACTCCGGATCAACCAGAACCTTGTTGAATATGGCGGCGTCGGCGGCCATAAGCCCGGCGAACAGGGACATGCCCTGATCCGTAAACCCCATCTTCACCATGCAGACGCCCTGCCGGTATTCCGGCTCCACCCAGCGCGGCGTCTCCTTGGCCGCTAGTTTGTACAGGCCGATGGCCTTCTGAAAGTCCCCCTGCATCTCCATGGCCCGGCCCTGGAGAAAGAGGAAGCAGGCGCGCTGCAGCGCCGTGTAGGAGAGCCGCACCGCCTCCTGCCAGTAATAGGCTGTCTTGACCCAATCCCCGGATTCCATGGCCAAAAAGCCCTGTACGGCCCGGGGGTGGTAGCCCCGGGTGTAGCGGGTCAGGGCCTGGGAGACGAATTTTTCCGTCTCCTCGACGTTTCCGGCCCGCAGGTTGTCCAGGGCCTGCCACAAAAAGTCCCCCTCCCGGGGCGTGAGCTGGGAAAGCCCGCCTGGGAGATCCTTGCCCTTGCTGCGCCATACGGCCTCCATCATGCGCAACTGGGAGGCGAAATTCACCTCGAAGGCGGCCTTGAACAAAAGCGCCTTGGCGTCCGAGGCGGCCAGAAGCGAGGCCGCAACGCTCCCCGGGTCGCCCGCCAGGGCGGCGTCCAGGGCTTTGAACTGCTCGTTGATGTCCGCGATGTCCAATTGGGCGATTTTGTTCCATATCCCGGGGTTCCATTCCCCGAGACCCTTGGACGGACAATGGGCCGGGTCATGGTTGGTCAGGCCGCAATAAAAGCATATGGGCCGGTCGCCGGATACCAGTTGGGCCGGGTAGTCGATGGGCACCGTGCCGGTTTCGGCGGCGTCGCCCTCGGCCGCCAGCCGGACGTTGCACCAGTCTTCCACGGAGTTGCCGCGCGAGGCGTACCGGGCGTCGTTGATCTTGAAGTCGCGGCCGAGCAGAAAGGCCGAACGGTAGCTCATGTGCGGGAAATCGGGGGTGAGCTTGTCCCAGTTGAGATTGATCTTGCGCGGCAGATCCTTGGCGAAGGAGAAGCCTTTCTTGGGAACAGCGGCCATGACGCTTGGCCAATATTTGTGCTCATCCTCATTATCCCGCAGGCTCGCGATCATGATCAGGATCTCGCGGCACCAGGTTTTAAACTGGCGCAGACCTTCCAGGGGGTAGAGGATGAACCCCTCATGGGCCACGTACTTGATGCCCATGCGCTCCAGCAGCTTTTGCAGCTTGCCGTAGATGGTGCGCCAGCCCTCGGAGGTGTTCTTGTCCAGGGGGTCGCCCAGAGGCTTGGTGATGAAATACCATCCCAGCCCCGAGTCGTAGGACAGCCCCGGGGCTGGGTCGAGCAGTTCCCAGGCCACCTTCATGAGCCCCGTCGGGGCGGGGGCCGGGATGGTCGAAAGCCCCGGAGAGGCGGTGATCATGGCCTTGAGGTTGGGATGGATCCAAATCTCGATTTCTTCGGCCGGAGCGATCTTTTGCCGCGTGGCATCCACCGTGGCCCCCACGGTCAGTTCGAGCTTGGGGCCGATGAGGATGGACGCGGGCATGACCACCAGGCTCATGGACAACTTGTTCACCCGGCCCCATATCTGCATCCGGGCCAGGGCGTTTAAGGCCTCCTCGCCGAAAAAGCCCCAGACGGATTGGAAATTGTCCTCGGCCACGAGAAAACCGCCGTAATCCTGGAACATCTGCCCAAAGGCCGGGTCAAGCTGGCCGGACCATACGGCCCACACCGTGATCCCGGAATGGACCATGCGGGACTGGGGGACGCGGGGCGCCTTGTCCAGAATTGTTGAAAACGAAAGCATGGACAATCTCGCTCTTTTTTCCTACCAAGTGGCTATGGACATTTCACAAACCATCGCAACGCTGAAAAAGGAACCCGGCTTCCACGAGAAGGTGGGCATGATTCTGACCCACAACGGCGTGGCCCGGGCCACCTCCCGGGACGGCCGCCCCGTCTCGCACATCGAGGTCATTCCCGATTTCGCCAAGATCGAGGCCATTCGAACCGAATGCGAAACACTGCCCGGGGTCTTTCAAATCGTCGTGGAGGCCCACGGCGGAACCTTCGCCCCCGGCGACGACCTGCTGTTTATCGTCGTGGCCGGCGATATCCGGGAAAACGTGCTCGCGGCCCTGTCCACGACCCTCAACCGGATCAAATCCGAGGCCGTGGCCAAACGCGAGACCCTGATCGCTTCCTGATCCGGCCCCGCCGGGCCGTTTCGCCCCGGCCCCGGACGCCCTTCGGGGCGGTCATGCGCCGCGCGCCGGGACTTCCGGGTCGCGCAGGCTTTGCCGCGCCAGGTTCCACACCCGGGCCGCCTCGTCCACCCGGCCCCGTTTGCAGCAGCCGTTGGCGTATATACGGACCTTGCACACCAATTCTTCTTCCATGCAATCCCGATGCCAGGGACTCATTTCCTCGGTGGCCAATAGTTTGGCCAGGGACCGGATGCGAAACAGGTCCATGCCCACGAACCGGGCCGACAACTGGTCCGGGCGGCCGCCCCGGCGCACGGTCAGGGCCTCGTCCAAAAGTCCGATGGGCCCGCGAAGCAACATGCGCAGCCACAAATCATAGTCCTCGCAGGCGGCCAGCCCTTCGTCGAAGGCCCCCACCTGCCGCAGATAGTCCCGGTCGATCATCACGCTTGAGGGGCTCACCAGGCACAGCCGAAGGGCCTGGCGGAAAAAATCCCCGTCCTTTTTTTGGTGGACGCGCCTGGGGTTGACCCGTCGGCCGCCCCGCATCCATATTTCCTGGGTCTGGCTCACGGCATGTCCGGTGTCCGCCATATAGGCCAGTTGCCGTTCGATCTTGCCGGGAAGCCAGGTGTCGTCCGAGTCGAGGAAGGCCACGTAGCGCCCCCGGGCCATGGATACTCCTAAATTGCGCGCCGCCGCCACCCCCCGGTTGCTGGTGGCCGCCAGCCGCAGCCGGGAGTCGGAAATACCGGCCAGGACCGCCGGGGTGTCGTCCGTGGAGCCGTCATCCACCACCACAAGCTCCAGGTCCGCGCCGCGCTGGGAGAGCACCGAGGCCACGGCCTCGGACACCATCGCTGCCCGGTCAAAGGTGGGGATGACCGCCGATACCGTAACCATGCCGCTCCTCCCGGACCATGCATACCCCACTTGGGCCAAAGGGCCAAATCCTCCCCCTTTCGCTTGGCCGCCCGCCGTGGCATGATCCCCGAACGGACACCGCCATGCACACCGACCCGAGACGCACCTATCGCCACCCCCTGCATCCCCGATCCGGGGAGACGGCCTTTCAGGTCGTGGTGGAGCAGACCGATCTGCACATCGTGGCCCTCCGCGACCTGTCTGTCGAGATCGCGGCCTTTGTCCACGAGCTGCGCGCCGGACTCAAAAACCATATCCTGCTCCACCCGGCCTTCGCCCCGAGCCTGACCCCGGTGGACGTCCCGGACCACGCCCCGGCCCTGGTATGCCGCATGGCCCATGCCGCCCGTCTGTGCGGCGTGGGGCCCATGGCCGCCGTGGCCGGGGCCATCTCCCAGGCCGCAGCCGACCGGTTTCGATCAGAAAGCCCGGACATCCTGGTGGAAAACGGCGGCGACATCTTCATGCACTCCACCATCAGCCGCACTGTCGCGCTCCTGGCCAAACCCATCGAAGGCGCGCGCCTGGGGCTCCATATCGCCGCCGACCGGTTTCCCCTCTCCATTTGCACGTCCTCCGGCCGGGTCGGTCATTCCGTAAGCTTCGGGCAGGCGGACATGGTGGCCGTGCTGGCCCGGGACGGCGCCCTGGCCGACGCCGCCGCCACGGCCCTGGCCAACCTCCTGCACCACGAATCGGATATGGACGCCATGCTCGCCGTCGCGCGTACCCTGACCAGACGCGGCGTTACCGGCGTCTTCGCCCAGATCGGCGAGGCCATCGGCGCCTACGGCGACCTGGAACTGGTGGCGTTGGAAGACTGAACCGGGGCTGCCGCCCCGAACCCCGCCCGGGGGAAATCATTTCCCCCGGAACCCCCTGATTTCGGCCGGTTGCCTGACGTGCGAAGCACGTCAGGCAACCGGCCGGAAAGTCAGGTAGTCCGGAGAAAGGGATTGCTCCCGAGCGCGGACGCGAAGCGCGACAAGGTTTTTTGAAGAGGGGTCCAGGGGGAAACTTTTTTCCAAAAAAGTTTCCCCCCTGGCCGCCGGAGGCATCGATTCGGGGGGCGATCAGTTGTCGATCACGGCCATGGCCTCGTCGATGGAGGCGTCGTCATGGACCAGGCGATTGACGGCCTGGAGGAGCTGGCGCGGGTTTTTGTCCTGGAAGATGTTGCGTCCCACGGACAGTCCGCGTCCCCCGGCGTCCAGGGAGTGGCGGATCATGGTCAGGAATTCCCGGGTGGTCTTGGTCTTGGGGCCCCCGGCGATGACCACGGGCACGGCGCACCCCCGACAGACGGCGGCGAAGGAGTCCTTGTCGCCGGTGTAGGGCACCTTGACCACGTCGGCCCCCAGTTCCATGCCCACCCGGGCGCAGTGGGCCACCACCGTGGGGTCGAACTCGTTTTGGATTTTGGGGCCACGGGCGTAGATCATGGCCAGCATGGGGATTCCCCATGAGGCGGCGCTCTGGGTGATGCGCCCCAGGTCTTCGAGCATGCGCGATTCGGTCTCGTCGCCGAGGTTGATGTGGGTGGACACGGCGTCCGCGCCCAGGCGGATGGCCTCCTCCACGCTGCACACCAGGGTCTTGGCGTTGGGGAAGGGAGAGAGGCTGGTGCTGGCCGAGAGATGCACGATGAGCCCGATGTCCCGGCCCTTGGCCCGGTGTCCGCAGGGCACCACCCCTTTATGCATGAGCACGGCGTTGGCCCCGCCCTCGACCATGGTGGTCACGGTGTCGCGCATGTTTTCGATGCCCGCGATGGGGCCGACGCTGACGCCGTGGTCCAGGGGGACGATGATGGTGCGGCCGGTGTCGCGGTTGAAGATGCGTTCGGTCCTGATGAGTTTTCCGATCAGCATGGCAGGCTCCCTTTGGGTTTGTCCACGAGCGGGGCGGGGGCGGACCCAAAAAAAAGGGCCGCCGGCTTTGTCAAGCCCGCAGCCCTTTCGAGGCGGTTTGTATGGTGGTGCGACGCTAGACCGTCCTCCACCCCGCCGGACCACGGGCGCATCTGTAGCCGTAATAATAATATGAGCCCTGGCAGGGCGCATACGGCTGGCAGGCCGTGGGGCGGGTCGGCATGAAGGAAAGCATGCCGGATAGCTACGTCGGACCCGGCCCGCCTGTCAAGCGAACGTCTTGGGAAAACGCTATTTCGGCGTTTCCAAAAGTCCGTCCCGGATGATCTGCCGGGCCGTTTCCTGGTTGTCGGGGCCGGGCCGCACGGTGTTGGGGCTGGTGTCGGCCTCGGGGTTGGGAACGATGCGCACGCGCGTGCCGCCGCCTTCGCTGACCAGTTTTTGGGCCGTGCAGACGTTCTTGCAGGCCGGGCACTGGGTGTTGCACAGGCTGGCGGCCTGTCCCGCAGCGCCCGTGACATGGCACAGCACCGCGCCTCCCGGGGCCAGGCAGGCGAACACCTCGGCCTGGGCCTGGCTGGCGAAGGACAGCGTCAAAAGGGCGACAAGCAGGGGCAGGGTCTTCATGTTGGCTCCTTTGCGGGGCAACCCGTCATTCCCGGGCGCGGACGATGTCCGCACCGACCTTGGACAGTTTGACCTCCATCGATTCATACCCCCGGTCCAGGTGGTAGACGCGCTGGATCTCCGTGACGCCGTGGGCGGCCAGACCGGCCAGGACCAGGGAGGCGCTGGCCCGCAGATCCGAGGCCATGACCGGCGCGCCGATGAGCCGGTCCACGCCGTGCACAAAGGCGTTTTGCCCGGAGACCTTGATCTTGGCCCCCAGGCGGACCAGCTCCTGGACGTGCATGTAGCGGTTTTCGAAGATGGTCTCCTTGATGGAGCCTGCTCCTTTGGCCAGGCACATAAGGGCCATGATCTGAGCCTGCATGTCCGTGGGAAAGCCGGGATAGGGCAGGGTGGCCACATCGGCGTTGACCAGTTCGGACTGGCGGAACACACGCACCCCGGCCGGAGTCTCGGTAAAGCCCACGCCCATTTCCCGCAGCTTGGAGACGGCGGCGTCGAGTTCGCGGAAGGGGCATTTTTCCAGAATCAGGTCGCCGTTGGTGATGGCTGCGGCCACCATGTAGGTGCCGGCCTCGATGCGGTCGGGCATGATGGCGTAGCTCCCGCCGTGCAGGGAATCGACGCCGTCGATGGTGATGATGGTGCTGCCGTGGCCGGTGATCTTCGCCCCCATGGCGATGAGGAATTCGGCCAAGTCGGAGATCTCCGGCTCCCGGGCGGCGTTTTCCAGGATGGTGCGGCCTTTGGCCAGACTGGCGGCCATGAGCAGATTCTCCGTGCCGCCCACCGTGGGGAAGTCGAAGGTGATGTGCGCCCCGGTCAGTTGGTCGCACCGCCCCTCGATGTAGCCGGCTTCGAGGTCGAATGCGGCGCCCATCTTTTCCAGGGCGGACAGGTGCAGGTTGACCGGCCGCGCGCCGATGGCGCATCCGCCGGGCAGGGCCACCCTGGCCCGACCCAGCCGGGCCAGGAGCGGCCCCAGGCACAACACCGAGGCGCGCATGGTCTTGACCAGGTCGTAGGGGGCCTCGTGGTTGAGGGCGGCGGCCGGAGCGACGGCGACCCGGTCGTCCTCGAAGGTCGTGGCCAGGCCCAGGATGTTTAAGAGTTTGAGGGTGGTGAAGATGTCCCGCAGGCGCGGGACGTTTTCGTAGGCAATGGGGCCGTCCACCAGAAGGGCGGCCAGAAGGATGGGCAGGGCGGCGTTTTTGGAGCCGCTGATGCGGACGGTGCCGTGCAGGGGCTTTGCGCCCTGGATGACGAGTTTGTCCATATTACGAAGAGATCCTCTTTGCGTGTCGGATTGGCGCTGCGCGCCGGGCGCATGGTGGCATACCCATATCCCGGCCTCGCCCCGGGGGCAAGCAACCCGGCGTGGCCTGCCGCCCACGGCCTTGCCTGGGCGCGGCCGTTTTCAAATTGAAATAACCTTGACAATCATTTTCAACAGGCCTATCTCTCTTTCCACCCAAGGAGTCATCATGTCGCCGTATGGTCCGCTTAGCCAATTTCCCGCCGGAACGCGGGTTCGCATCGAAAAGCTGTGCGACTGCTCCCGGGCCAGGGGACGGCTGTGCTCCATGGGGCTGACCCCCGGGACCGAGATCGAGGTCTTCGCCAACTGCGGCGGCCCGTGCTGCCTGAAGGTGAGGGGAACGAGTCTGACTCTTGGGCAAGGCTTGGCGAGAAACATTTACGGCCGGATCGTCGATTCCGATTTCGCTGCGGCATAGAAAATTTTTTACGAATTGACCCCGCACCCCGAAGCGGCGTTTTTGGACCACCCACGCTGGTCCGGAGACGCCGCTCCTTTTTTGCTCACGGCTTTTTCCCTTGCCCCCTGTCGCATCGCACCGTGTTTCCGGCGAACCCCGGGGCTCATGACCCGGAGAGATCCGGCACAATCGGTTTACGTTCCAGAACAAGAATCCAGAGGGAATTGAAAACACTCTTCTGGAGTTATCCTGGGGAGCGCGGGACCGGGCATCGAGAACACGACGCCGGTTCTTGACGTTTCCGCGTGCAATCGTTAATCGTCGATTTACGATGAATAAGCACGGCGCCATCCATACAGAATCCTCGGACGAACGATTGGCCCTGATGTGCAAGGCCCTGGGACATCCGGCCCGGGTGGCCATCCTGCGCCATCTGCATGAAATCGACGGCTGCGTGTGCGGCCGCATCGTGGAGGTCTTGTCCCTGGCCCAGTCCACGGTGAGCGAACATCTGCGCAAGCTCAAGCTGGCCGGGCTGGTGCGCGGGGAGGTGGACGGCCCGAGCACCTGCTATTGCATTGACAGGGAGGGCCTGGAGCGTCTGCGGGAGACGCTCTCGGGATTGTGTCCTGGGTCGGGCGCTGCGGCCGGGCCGTCGTGCCCCGGGGAGATCAAAACGCGGGGGGGCGCTTCATGATGCCACTGACGGGAAAGGAGCGGACCACGGCGGCGGCCGGTCCCTGCTGCTGCGGCGACGCACCGGGTCTGGACGGCGGAGCGGCCTCGTGTTGCGACGCCCCCGCATCAGGCGGCAAGGCGTCCTCGTGTTGCAACGGGGCCGCTCCTGGCGGCGATACGTCCTCGTGTTGCGGCGAGGCCGCTTCCGGCGGCGAGGATTCCGGCCAGCCCTGTTGCGGCGGCCCCCAGGCCCCGGCCGCCAGTCCCATGGCCCGGCCCGGCTACGAATTGCTCCCCTTCGTCGAGACCTTCCGCACCACCCTGGCCGGTCCCGTGCCCGTGGTGCGCACGACGCTCGACCGTCGCGATGTTCGGGGAACCCTGGGGGCCCGTCTGGGATACGGCCGCGACGGCTACCGGGTGGCCCCGGGGCTCTATGCCGTGGGACGGCCCGGGCCGGACTGCCCGGTTTTGGTCACGGCGGACTACAAGCTGTCCTTCGACGCCCTGCGCCGGGAGCTTTCGGGAATCGACGCCTGGATTCTGATTCTGGACACCCGGGGAATCAACGTGTGGTGCGCGGCGGGCAAGGGCACGTTCTCGGCCGCAGCGATGGCGCGTCTGATCGAGGCCAGCGGCCTGGCCCGGGTGGTGTCCCATCGTCGGCTCATTGTCCCCCAGCTCGCCGCCCCCGGCCTCGATGCCCGGGATGTCCGGCGGCGGTGCGGATTCACGGTGATGTTCGGGCCGGTGCGGGCCGCCGACCTTCCGGCCTTTTTGCGGGCCGGGAACCGGGCCGAGCCCGCCATGCGCCGGGTGACCTTCACCCTGTCCGAACGGCTGGCCGTGGCCCCGGTGGAGGTCTACCACGCCCGGAAATGGCTGTGGTGGGCGGCGCTTGCGGCCCTGGCCGTGTCCGGGATCGGGCCGGGCGTCTTTTCCCTGGCGGCCGCATGGGAACGCGGGGTGTGGCTCGTGGCCGCCATGTTGGCCGGGCTCGTGGGGGGCGCATTGGCGACGCCGGTCTTTTTGCCGTGGCTGCCGGGGCGGGCCTTTGCCGTCAAGGGGGCCATCGCCGCCGGGGGGCTCGGACTCCTGACCGTCCTGGTCCTGGCGTTTGCGGCCCCCGGGGCGGTTTCCCCGGCCGGTCGCGCGGCCATGGCGCTTGCGGCCGGAAGCCTGGGGTCGTTTTTGGCCATGAATTTCACCGGCTCGACGCCCTTCACCTCGCCCTCGGGGGTGGAGCGCGAGATGCGCCGGGCCATGCCGCTTCAGGCTGCCGGGCTTGTGCTGGCGGCCATGTTGTGGATCATCTCGGCCTTTTGAGGCCAGGAGGGAACATGCGCGACATGCGGTATCTTTCCGGGGTGGCCGCCATTTCCCTGGATGTCCGGCGTTGCGTGGGATGCGGCCTGTGCGAGGTCGTCTGCCCGCACGGGGTGTTGGCCGTGGCGGAGGGCAAGGCCGGGATCGTGGATCGTGACGGATGCATGGAGTGCGGGGCCTGCGCGACCAACTGTCCCTCCGGGGCGATCGCCGTCACCCCGGGGGTGGGCTGCGCCGCCTACATTCTTCAGGTCTGGCTGAAAGGCAAGGCCAAGGCCTCGTGCTGTTGACCGTCGCCTTTTCGTCACCAGGGCATGATAGTTTCGGGCGGAAAGACCCGGCCTGGGCCGTTTGCTCTGGCCGTAAAGGACCGAAACCGCCTGGTGGGCGAACGAAGGGAGACCATCATGGAGAAAAAGACCGTACTTTTCATCTGCGTGCATAATTCGGCCAGGAGCCAGATGGCCGAGGCGTTCTTAAAGGTCGCAGGCGGCGGCATGTTTGCCGTGGAAAGCGCCGGTTTGTCGCCCACGAGCATCAATCCCCTGGTGGTTGAGGCCATGGCCGAAAAGGGTGTCGACCTGTCCGGGGTCGCCACCCAGAGCGCCTTTGAGTTGTTCCGGCAGGGGCGGCTTTTCGAATACGTGATCACCGTCTGCGACGATTCCAATGAGAAGCAGTGCCCGGTCTTCCCCGGCCTGGTGCATCGCGAACACTGGCCGTTTGAAGACCCGGCGGCCCTGACCGGGACGCATGAGGAAAAGATGGCCGGAGTACGCCGCATCCGGGACCGGATCGAGGAGGCTGTCGCCGCCTTTGCGGCCCGCTTCGGGAACGTGGAAGGCCTGGGAGGGAAGGACAAACGCGAGGGGTAACGGGCGGTTTTGGCGTTTCGACGGTGCGGGCTATTTCTGCGGCGGCGGGCGCCGATTGACGGTGTTTTCATTTTTGGGCTACGTCGCGCACAGATGTTGCGAATGTGCGCTGGCCTCGTCTGGTCTGGCGGACGGGAAGGCTTTGGCCATGGGCGCGAATCTGTTGGATCGCAGGGCGCAAAAGGGATGACGGCATGACGGACGACGGGAAGAGGGAAAACGCTTCGCGCGAGGCGGTGCGGCTTTTCGCCGACGGACACAACTGCGCCCAGGCCGTTTTGGGGGCGCTGGCCCCGGGGCTTGGCCTGGACCGGGAGACGGCCGTGCGGCTGGCCACGGGATTCGGAGTGGGGCTGTCCATGGGCGAGACCTGCGGGGCGGTATCCGGTGCGGTCCTGGCCCTCGGCTTGGCGTATGGCGGTGGAGGTCCAGGCGGGACCGAGGCCAAGCTGGCGACCTACGCCCTGGCCGGGGAATTTTTCGACGCCTTTGCACAGGTTCACGGCGCCCTGCGCTGCCGGGAGCTGATCGGGTGCGACCCCTCCACCCCGGAAGGCATGCTCGTGGCCAGAACCGAGGGCCGGTTCGGCGCGATCTGTGCCGGACTGGTGGGTACAGCCGCCGCCATCGCTGCGGAGATGCTTGCGAAACGGTCGCCTGCGGCCTGAGACTCCGGTTTTTTGGAATCCGCACCCTGGAGGTTTTTTCGTGAATGCCGCTTTAGGTGGTGCTTCGTCCGGGCCCGGCCGTTTCGCCGCCCCGCTGATGGCCCTGGCCGGGGTGGTGTTGTGCGTGGCCCAGGCCTTGGGATATGCCGAAGTCCTGTGCGTCACCCAGGGGTGCGCCCTGCATGAGGACACCACCGTTTTCGGGCTTTCCCTGTGGTGGTGGGGGGCGGCGGCCTTTGCCGGGCTGGGCCTTTTCGCCCTGATGGGCCGGACGGGGCTGGCCTCCAGGGCCGGACTTGTGTGTCTGGCGGCCGATATCGGGCTGTTGGCGCTCATGGCCCTGACGGCCCCCTGCCTGACCTGTCTGGTGGCCGGGGCGCTTTTTCTGGCGTTTTATCTGTGCGCCACGCCCCGGGCGGTCGTTTTCGGGCGATGGTCCCTGGCGGTCATCCTGGCCTGGGCCTTGGCCTTTTCCCCGAATCTGTTCGCCGTGGGCAAAGAGGCCATGCAGCCCTGGCCCCTGGTCGGTCCCCGGACGGCCGCCGTGCGCCTTTATTTCTCTCCCACCTGTCCGGCCTGCCGTGACGCCGTGACGGTCATGTCCCGTCTGGACAAGCCGTTTCTGGGGTTTTTTCCCATCGCCGGAACGGAAGAGGAGGTGCGCATGGTCGCCAGGACCGTAAACGGCCTGGAGGCCGGGTTGTCCCTGCCCGAGGCCCTGGCCCGTTCCGGAGACGGCGAACCCGTCGAGGTAGGGTTTGGGCTTCGCTTTCGGCTGCTTACAAACAAGGTGGTCTATCTGGGTGGCCGCCCGGATGGCGTGCCGCATCTGCAGATCAACGGCTGGCCCCGGAAGTGGGACAGCCTCGATGTCTTTTAGGGGCCGCCGTATCAAACGCCTGCTTTCAGGCCGCGTCCTTCCCGCCGCAGAGCAGCGTTCACCTTCGTTTTCGCCCGGAAATCCACGGGAGCAACATCCATCTCCGCTCTCGTTTTGAAAAATGTTTGCCCCGGGCCTGGAATAGCGTACACCGTAATTGACCACCGATCCGTATGCCCGGTATCGGATAACTGGAGACATGCATGGGCACGATCACGGTTCTTTTTTTGTGCACCGGCAATTCCTGTCGCAGCCAGATGGCCGAGGGATTCGCCAAAAGCCTCAAGGCCGGGGTGATTACGGCCTATTCCGCCGGCACGGAGCGGCACGGCCTCAACCCCGACGCCGTGACAGTCATGGCCGAGGCCGGGGTGGACATCTCCGGACAGCGTTCCAAGACTGTGGACGAATTGCCCCCCGTGCGCTTCGATTATGTGATCACCCTGTGCGGGCACGCCGCAGAAAACTGTCCGTTTTTTCCCGGCCCGGTCAAGCGTCTGCATGCGGGATTCGACGACCCCCCGGCCCTGGCCAAGGGCGCGGTCGACGCCAAGGCCCGGCTTGCGCCCTATCGCCGGGTGCGCGACGAGATTCGACGTTTTGTGGAAGGGATGCCTGGAAACCTGCCGGGGGAAAAACATCCGTGACCCTGCGCGCCACCACGATAGGCATTGTTTTTGTGATTTTCACCACGCTTTTTGCGTTGCTGTATGCCGTGACGCACCACAACATCCTGTCCAGCTTCCAGGTTTTGGAGAGAAAACAGGTTGCCGAGTCTCTTGGCAGGGCCGAAAACGGCTTGCAGGGTGAACTCCAGGGACTTGATGCCGTGTGTGAGGATTGGGCCGCCTGGGATGACACCTATGCCTTCATCCAGCAGCCGACCGAAGCCTATATTTTTTCGAATATAACCAGTCAGGCCATGGCCAACCTGCATCTGGACATGGTCCTTTATTACGACGAGGGAGGGCGGCTGGTCCTGGGGAAAGGCCATGATGACGACTGGAATATCGTGGACGCCTTGGAACGGGATGTGGCCCACATCAGTCCGGATTCGCCGCTGTTTCTGCGCCGGGAGAACAGCCCCCGGGGCGGGGTGATCATGCTGCCCGACGGGCCGTTTCTTGTGGTGGCCCGGCCCATCCGCACCAGCGAAAAGGATGGGCCAATCGGGGGAACCCTGATCATGGGCCGGTATCTGGACGCGCACCGGGAACAGGCGCTTTCCCTGCAAATCAGAACGTCCGTGCGGTTTTATCGCTTTGCCGATTCCGGCCTGCCCCGTCCGTTGGCGGATGTGGCCGCCTCCCTGCGACGCAGCGATGAATACCAGATCGTTCCCGAAAATGAGGACACGATCAAAGGGTATGCCCTGATCCGGGATATTTTCGGCAATCCGGGTCTGATCTTGGAGATCGAATCGGATCGGGACATGCACCGCCAGGGACTTGTCACCCTGCGCTATAATTTCATTTCCCTGGCGGCCATCGGCCTGACCTTTGGCCTGGGCATGCATTACCTGGTGGAGAAGCGCATCCTTTCCCGGGTCACCAGTCTTGGTACGCAGATCGCGGCCGTCCGTCGCGATTCCCAGGCATCCCGCGACATCCGCGTGGCGGGCAGTGACGAGATCACGGGACTGGGCACGGCCATCCGGGAGATGCTTTCGGAGATGGAAAGCGCCCGGGCGAAACTCGCCGAGAGCGAGAAACGGTATGAAATGGCCACCCGGGCCGCCAAGGTCGGCGTGTGGGACTATGATTTCACCTCCGGCGCCTTGTTTCTCGACCCAAGCCTCAAGACGCTGCTCGGATACCGCGACGAGGACATCGAGAACAGCCTGGAGGCCTGGCTCAATCTGGTCGATCCCGAGGATCGGGCCGTGGCCCAGGAGGTCACCCGGGACAGCCACCGTGAGCGTTCGGCCGAGGTCATCCGCGAATACCGTTTGCGCCACAAGGACGGCGGCACGCGCTGGATCATGATTCGGGGACTCGTGCAGCGCGACGCCTCGGGAACGCCGGTGCGGTTTCTTGGCACGGGGGTCGATGTGACGGATTTGAAGCTCGCCGAACATAGCGTGCGCCACCTGACCCGGGAGATCATCACGGCCCAGGAATACGAGCGGTTCCGAATAGCCCGGGAGCTGCACGACAATGTGGCCCAGGATCTCTCCAGCCTGAAGATATCCTGCGAGGCCCTTTTTGAGAGCCTTCCCAAGGCGGACACCGATCTGCGGGAACGATTCGCCGAGACCTCGCGCATCCTGCAGCGGGCCATCACCTTCATCAGGGAAATGGCCTACGCCTTGCGTCCCTCCAACCTGGACCATTTGGGCTTTTTGTCCACGGTCGAACGGTTTTGCGCGGACTTCGAGGAAAAGACGGGAATCCTTACCCGGTTCCTGCACACGGGTATGGAGGGCGTGGTCTTTGACGCGGAGACGGAAATCAACCTTTTTCGGGTGGTCCAGGAGGCTCTCGGCAACGTCCGAAGGCATTCCGGAGCGACCGAGGCCGCCGTGAAAATCGTGGAATCGCATCCGCATATCATCGTGCGCGTGGAGGATAACGGTGTGGGGTTTGACGTGTCTGCCGGGCTCACCGCCGCCATGGAGGAAAAACGCATGGGGCTTGGCGGCATGCGCGAGCGGGTCAAGCTTTTGGGCGGCAACCTGCGCATCCTGTCCACTCCGGGCCAGGGAACGCGTATCGTGGCCGAGATACCCTCGGTGCGCGGGGGGGCGGCATGACGGCCAAACGTATCCTGATCATCGACGACCATCCCTTGTTTCGCGAAGGCCTAAAAACCATCATCCGGCGCAATCCCGGCTTTGAACTGGCCGGTGAGGCCGGAACCGCCCAGGAGGGTCTGCGCGAGGCCCAACGCCTTCATCCGGAATTGTCCGTGGTGGACATCTCCCTTCCCGACAAAAGCGGCATCCAACTCGTCCGGGAACTGGCGGCCGTCTTACCCGAAATGCGGATCATCATGGTCAGCATGCACACGAAGGTCGATTACATCGTGGAGGCCTTCCAGGCCGGGGCCACGGGGTACGTGACCAAGGATTCGGCCTCGGAGAACCTGATGACCGGGCTTGTGGCCGTGGCCAAGGGCGAATTTTATCTCGATCCCTCCATTTCCCGGGAAGTCGCCAAGCGGCTGCTGGAATTTCCCGGCAACAGGGACCAGGCAACCCTCGCCGGGGGCGGTTCGGCGGCATATGATTCCCTGACCCCCCGGGAACGCGAGGTCATGAGGCTGGTGTGCGAAGGCATGTACACCAAGGAAATCGCTGACATGCTGTCCATAAGCATCAAGACCGTGGAGCATCATCGGGCCAGTGTTTTAAAAAAGATCGGATTGCAAAATACCGTGGAGCTCGTTCGCTATGCGGTTAAAATTGGGCTTATCGATTGATCCCCGCTGTGCAAGTCATTGGCTTTTCCGATATAATATCCTCCCATATCAGGGTTTTCCCCTAGTCCCCCCGGGTAAGCTCCAATCGACATCCCCGGCGTCAATGCTATCTTCCCTGTATGGGAAAGGCCGAAGGACATGTACACGCCGTGCCGCGCCATCGGCTGGAGGCCGGGAACGCCAGCCTCATGGTGGCCTTGTCCCTGATCCTTTTAGCTGGGTTTTCCGCCCTGGCCGTGGACTATACCTATCTCCATCACCGAAAGGCCGCTTTGCATAAGGCTGCGGAGGCCGGGGCCCTGGCAGGGGCGGCAATGCTTGTCAGAGGCGGCAAAAACATCGACGCCGCGCGCGACGCGACGGTGCGGGCCGCCCAGAAGGCGTTGCGCCGGGAGGATTCTCCCGATCTGGCCGTGCGGAATTCGGATGTGGTATTTTTGTGGGACGGCGCCCAGGATACGGCCCAGCCGGACCAAGTCCAAGTGACCACCGGGCGCACAGACGCCCGGGGCAATCCGGTGAGCCTCTTTTTGGGAGGGCTTTTGGGGCAGAGCACTGCCGACGTCAGCGCCTCGGCCAGGGCGGAGCTGTTTTGCTCCGACGCCTCGGATGATCTTTTTCCCCTGGTTCTCCCGGCCGGATTCTCCTGGGATGACGTTTGCGACCCGGATGTGCGACTGCACGGCAATGGTGTTTTCGATACGCAAAGCCGGTGCGAGGCGGCCTCGGTCCGGGTTTCCGGCAACGGCGAGACGGATGTGGGCGTGCGGTTGGTTCTTTTCCCCGGACGGTATGGCGAGACGACCCCGGGAGGAATGTTCCCCGTCACCCGGAAGGCGCACGGCGCATCCGGCGAAAAACCCGCGACGCAGGCCGGAAACGGGGATGCCTATTTCGCCGCGCTTGGGGATTGGGTGGCCGTGGACGCAGAGCCAGACGCCACGGCGTCTCTTTGCAGCCGAGCCCGACTGCGGCTTGCGGCGGATCCCGAGGCCTACTGGGACGAGACCTGCCAGGCCGTCCGGGGGGGCCGCCATCAGATCCCGGAAGAGAGTCCCCGGATAGTCAGGGTGTCCTTTTTCGACCCCTCCCGCCCTCCGGCGCCCGGACGCCCGGAGGTGCGCGTTTGCCAGCTTGGGGCGGTGTTCCTCGAAGAACTCTTTGACAACGGGGGGATCGCCGTGCGGTTGACGCAGGCCATGGCCATCGCACCGCACCAGGACGCATCTGCCTGCGACCCGCGCGGCGTCGGCCTGTACGGGGTCAGGCTTGCGCCCGGGGGGCCGGACGGCGTCGCCGAGTGATGCCTGCGGCAAAGGAACAATGCGCATGGCAGAAGTCAGCGGTGGGATTCCAATTTACTGAAACAACGGTGTTGCCGAAGGAGACAACCATGAACTTGAATCTTGATTTGACCGCTGTGGACCGGGAACGGGCATTGCGCACCTGGCTGGTGTTCCATGGCATGGACCTTTTCGAGATCGCCGCGAAACTGCGCGTGGCGCATTCCACGGTCAGCCGCCTCATCAAGCGGGATCGGGCCTCCATGCGGCGCGTGGAGCAGCTTCATAATCTGGGGATACCCCGGGAGCTTCTGCCCGTGCCCAAATAGATTCGGCCAGGGCTCCCCGGGTGGGGATTTGCTCCGCCCGGGGCAGTGGGATATGCGTCGATCATGAACGCGTGTCGCCCGCCCGCCGTCCCGCCCGGACGGATGTCTCCGCCGTTGCCCACGGGCATGGCGGAATGCAGCGATCTTCGCGGACAGGCCGTGCCCTGCCCGGGATCGGGGCAGGACGGGGACGGCCGGGAACCGGGGCAGGAAAGCCCACGCCGCTTTCTGGTTCTCCCGGACAAAACGGTGCAGGATATCCTGACCGGCCTGCACTGGCATCCGTCTGCCGACGCCCTGGGCTATCCGGTCTCGTTTGCAGAGGCGCTTTCGGCCGTGACCGACTTCAATGCGGCGGCGGCTCACGGCAGGCGCGACTGGCGGATACCCAACCGCCGGGAATTGCGCAGCATGTTATGCCACGGCGCCAAAAACCCCGCCCTGTGGCCCGGACATCCCTTCCACAACGTCTTTTTCGGACGCTATTGGACCTCCACATCCTTCGCCGGTTCTCCGGCCCATGCCTGGTATGTGCATCTGGAGGGCGCCCGGGTCTTCTACGAGCGCAAGGACCGCTATGGCCTGCTGTGGCCCGTGTGCGGCGACAGCCATGTCCTGGCCGCCACCGGACAGACGGCCTGCTTCGACGCGGCCGGGGAGGTGGTTCCCTGCGCCGGGAGCGGCCAGGACGGCGAGACGCGGCGGGGCCTGGCCTGGCCCGCTCCCCGGTTTGTCCCCGGGGAAGGGGGGGAAGAGGCCGACGTGGTTTTCGACCGGCTGACGGGACTCTCCTGGCTGGCGCGTCCCGTCGGGGCTGTGGAGGCGGAAGAACCTCCCGCGCCCTGCGACTGGGGGCAGGCCCTGGCCGCCGTGGCCGCTTTCGCCGCCCGGGACGGGCGTCCCTGGCGGTTGCCGGACATCAACGAGTTGGAATCGTTAACCGACCTGTCCCGGGCCTTTCCGGCCCTGCCCGGCGGGCATCCCTTCCGCAACCTCGGGGACGGGTTCTGGTCCGCAACCACCAGTTTCTACGATCCCGCCTGGGCCTATGTCCTGTATCTGGGCAAGGGGGCGGTGGGCGTGGGGTTCAAGGTCAAGTGCGAGTTTTCGGCCTGGCCGGTGCTGCGCCCGGGAGCATGAGCCGCGAATCGGTTCCGTCGAGCCGGAAAAAGGCCACGGTGGATTGCAGATTCATGGCCTGGCTGGACAATTCCTCGGAGGTGGAGGCCATTTCTTCCGAAGCCGAGGCGTTTTGCTGCACCACCTGATCCAACTGCCGCACGGCCTTGTTGATCTGCTCCGCCCCGGCATCCTGCTCCCGGCCTGCGGCGGCGATCTCCTGGATAAGCCCGGCCGTGCGCTCGATGTCTGGCACGATGCGCGACAAGAGCTCTCCGGCCTTTTCGGCGATGGCCACGCTTGTTCCGGACAATTCGCCGATCTCCCCGGCCGCCGCGCCGCTGCGCTCGGCCAGTTTGCGCACCTCGGCGGCCACCACGGCGAATCCCTTGCCGTGTTCCCCGGCCCGGGCGGCCTCAATGGCCGCATTGAGGGCCAACAGGTTCGTCTGCCGGGCGATTTCCTCGATGATGCCGATTTTTTGGGCGATCTCCTTCATGGCCGAAACCGTGGCCGCCACGGCCGCCCCTCCCTCCCGGGCGTCCGCCGCCGCCGTCATGGCCATCTTCTCCGTGCGCAGGGCGGTTTCGGACCCCTGGCGGATGGCGGCGGCCATCTGCTCCATGGACGAGGACACCTCTTCCACCGAGGCGGCCTGTTCCGAGGCCCCGTGGGAGATGTCCTGGGCCGCGCTGGAAAGCTCTTCGCTGCCCGAGGCCGTGTTCTCCGCGCCCGCGAGCACCTCGCGCACGGTCTCCCGCAACCGGGTGATCATATTCCGAAGGGCGTCGGCCAACTGGCCGATCTCGTCTTTTTGCCGGATGTCCGGCTCCGTGGTCAGGTCGCCCCGGGAAATGTTTTGGGCCACGCGCACGGCCTGGAGGATGGGCCGGGTGATGGCCCGGGCCAAAAGCACCCCAAGCGCCAGGGCCAGGATCGCCCCCAGGGCCATGCCGGTTATGGAGACGGCGCGGGCTGAGGACGCGGCCTCGTTGGCCTGGACCTCGGCCTGCCTGCTGTCCGTGGTGTTGCTCTTCAAAAGCTGCCCCAGAAGCTCCAGGGTTTGGCGCTGCTTCTCCAGCAGGGCGACCATGACCTCCTGGAAGACGGCCTGGTATTGCTTTTCGGAGACATCGACCTCCTGGGACAGCTTTTAAAAAATTGCAAAGGTCTTGCCCACCGGGGCCATGGCCTCGTCCTGGTAAAAACGCAGGATGTCCTGGCGGGAGGCGCTTGCGGCGGTCATGTCCTTGATTCGTTTGATGGCGGCATGAAACTGGTTGTGGAAGGGCACGATCTCGCGCAGCGCGCCCTGGATGGCGGGATTTTTGATGGACGCAGCCTCCCCCGCCAGCCAGCGGCCGAAGTTGCAGGCCGTCGGGTCCGTGCCGCCCTCGAAGGGTTTGTCTATGAGAAGCAGTTCGTTGAGGGAGTTCAAAAGACGGTAATGGTCGGCCCGAAAGAGCTCCATCTTGCGGCGCATCTCCGTGGGATCGAGGATGCCCGTGGCGTCCAGGCGGCGGGAGGCGGTCATGGCCGCTTCATTGATGGCCAGCCACTGGGTCCAGGTCTCCTCGAAGCGTTTCCAGAGGGTCTCCTCCGATGGGGATTTGGCCTTCTTCTT
>Ga0209467_1001183_pt1 | contig 24371 bp, 29 predicted proteins | sample Higcelwee11metaG_FD_187175 | JGI IMG/M metagenome (GOLD analysis project Ga0209467, IMG submission 187175) | Freshwater pond sediment microbial communities from the University of Edinburgh, under environmental carbon perturbations - High... | ecosystem: Environmental > Aquatic > Freshwater >... | reverse complement strand
TTGCAAATCCTCACTAACATAGCCAATATCAACGATAATCTCAAGACGAATAAAGAATTGCACCAAATTATCGCTGTTATCGGAGCTTACACCAAAAAAGAACTAGGTTTTATGTGCGAAAGTTGAGAAAATATTATAACACAAATGATAGATATCCTATTTTGACCGATGTTTGCGGGTAAAACAAAACTTCAAAAATTTGACTATTATAATGAACGGCTTAGATACCTTGATAATGACGAAATTATTAAGCTGATTGATACTGTAAAAGATGATGAACAAGTTTTACTTTTTGTAAAACTTGCACTTCAAACAGGAGCAAGAGCAAACACGATTATCAACATAAAAAAGAAAGATATTGATTTATCAAACAACATTATTTCTTTGCATGATTTTAAAAATAATTCGTTTTATAGAGGCTTCTTTAGTACAGAACTTTCAGACTTATTGAGACATAGATTGAAGTCACTTAAAAGTGACGATCCAGTACTACTTTTTGATACTGAAAAAAGTAATCTTCAAACCTATATAACAAAAAAATTACAACCGATTTTGAACAGTCTTTTTAATGCTGATTTGAAAATAAAAGATAGACAAAATAGAGTTGTAATACATTCGCTTCGACATACTTTTGCTTCACATTTAGCAATCAACGGAACACCAATTTTTACTATCCAAAAACTGATGAATCATAAAGATATTTCTATGACTATGAGATACGCAAAATTAGCTCCCGAAAGTGGGAAAGAATCGGTACAAAACTTGTATAAATAAAAAAATTAAAAATTATATTTTCATTGCTTTTTTTTAAACTTTTGATATACTCAGCATATAATTTAATTAATAATTTGGAGCAATTATGACTACATTAGTTGTTAATGATAGAGAAGTTGAATCTATTATCTCTCAATATGGCAAAGAAATGATTATTGAATACATTAAAACTTTTACTCCAAAAAGTAGAGTAAAACAAGTAGATGACTTAGATTCTAGATTAAGAGCATTAAAGCCAGTTAATAAAGAAGGCGGTGAAAAGCTTAGAAATGCCTTTTCGTCTTTAAACAGCAAGCTTGTATCTTTGCAACACATTGATATTGAGCACGAAAAACAAGCCTATTTTGATAAGAAATATTCATTATGAGATTAAAAGTATACATAGACACAAATATTTTTATTAATGCAATTCTCAATCGTGATAATTCTTTATCTCAAAACGTTTTAGTTTTTTTAGATGAATCAGATGTAAATCTCTATCTTAATGATGTTTCTATATTGAATATTCATTACATCATAAAAAAACATTTGGATAAAAATGTAATAAAAGATGAGTTAAAAAGTATTATCGAAGAGTATCATTTAATTTCCATTGATCGTGATATTATTGAAGATGCTCTTAATAGCGATTTCAAAGATTTTGAGGATGGAGTGCAATATTTTTGTGCTAAAAGAACGGGTGCAGAGTTAATTATTACGGATAATACAGCAGACTTCAAAAACTCTGATATTAGAGTGATGACAGCAAAAGAATTTACTCAAAACTATATGGCTTAATTTGTTTAGATTCTAATAGTAAAAAGACATGATAAAAATAATATCAACTACATTAGATAAACAAATTAGAAGTGCTAAGTCTACCAATACAGCTAAAGCTCAAAAATTAAAAAACGCGATGGAAGGACTTTATAGTTTACTTGACTCTTCAAAAATAAATTTGAGTGCCAACGAGGCTAAAGAAGCATCCATACACAGCAAAGCTAATCAAGTGTATATACAGTAACCTCTCCACTTTATCATCTTTCACAACAAAATCAGCGTTCACATCTTTCAAAATAAACTGACTAATTTTAAAAAATGAAATCTCAAAAATCAAGGTAGCGTCAATTCAAGTCATAAGTGCAACAGTGAGAGTCACTGGAGATAAAGGTTAACTGCACTAAAGTACCTTTTTTATCCTGCAAGATGAAACGAGGCACTTTTGAAGAAGTATAAGCAGTTAACCCAAGAGCAACCATACCAAATTTACGCTTTAAGAAAAGCTGGAATGAGTATGGGAGGTATCGCTCTTGAAATTGGAACAGTAACATCAACCATCAGCCGTGAGATTTCTCGCAACACTGGAGCAAGAGGCTATCGCCCAAAGCAAGCGCATGAGAAAACTATAGAGAGACATAGAGCCAAACCGAAATCGATTTCATTAACGGAAGAGATTAAGATGTTGATTGGGGAGCAACTGCGTAGTGTTGAGAGCTCCCCAGAGCAAATAAGCGGGCGACTAAAAGTTGAACATCAACTATCGATAAGCCATGAAACCATTTATCAATATCTCATCACTAATCGAGCGGGAGGTGGCGAGCTCTATCTGCATCTACGCCACAAGCATAAAAAGTATCGTAAACGTTACGGAAGCACCGATAGACGGGGTCAAATAATAGGCAGGATCTCTATTGACGATCGCCCAACTATTGTTGAAGAGAAGATCCGTATCGGAGATTTTGAGGGTGATTTGGTTATCGGCAGAAACCATAAAGGAGCATTGGCGACCTTGGTAGATAGACACTCCAAATTCTCACTCATTACAAAAGTTCCCAACAAGAGTGCCAACAATGTCGCTGACGCTATTGTCGCCATGCTCTGTCCAATCAAAGAGCATCTGCACACCATTTACTTAATGTACCACACCATGAAGTATGTTTTTAGTATTATTTTTGGAGTGACGAAGAGTGCAAATACATCGAATAATATTTTTCAGTATTTTGCACTAGCTCCGCTTCGTACGATTTTTTCTATGCCCTCAAAGGGTATGATGGGTTATTTTGAAGCCAATAGATTTTTGAGTGGTTTGCATAAAGGTCTTGTCCTTGATGGGCAAGACAAGAGATTATCCGAAAAAGATAGCTTTAACCATATGGGGATTATCGCTAGAACCGGCGGAGGAAAAACCAGTTGCTATATTATTCCTAATATCTTGAAACTTGCACGGGATAATAGCTCAATGATTCTGACGGATTTGAGCGGTGAACTGTACGAAAAAACCAGTGGCTATTTGAAACGACAGGGATATAAAGTACAAGTGCTTGATCCTGAGAAGCTACAGGACTCAATCGGTTACAATCCGCTCTATTATGCATTATCATCTATAGAAATTGATGAGATAGCCGAGATATTGATTAAATCGGCTAATCCGGGGCAGATTAAGAGTGAAGATAAAATGTGGCTCGATGGAGGATTTGAAACAAAAAGTAGAAAATATCAAAGAAAAATTTGAACATATCAAAGTACAAATCCAAGAAGCACAAGCGCAAACTATAAAGACATATCAGATTGAAACAAAAGAGCTTCTAAGTAGAAAATCTGACGAGAAAAAGAAACAATTGGAGGTTCTGAATTTCATGAAATGAAGTGGTTTTGATTTGATTCCAAAAGAGCTTAGTGATAGTATCATTGCAGAAATTCAAGGTGAAAGTTTAAAAATCTCTGGACTAGATATGAACATCAAAAATATTGATTTGAAAAACTGAAATTTCTGAGAAGATGCAATTCATCAATGAGAATGATTGAATATTGGGTCTAAAACTAATATGGTGAAGTTCATGAACAAACTAATCAGCTGAGATATAAATAAGCCTATGTCAGTTGATGCAGTTACAAACTGAACCATGATGGCTAATCCAAGTGAACTTAACGGTAAATTTTTAGAAGCCGGAGTAGTGGATAGTTTAGGATGGAATAAATACAGAATGATGGAAAATTTGAAGAAGAATGTATAGAGTAATTTGATTGATGACTTAGAATGATTAAAATCAGGTATCACATAGGTATCACTCGGAAAATATAAAAAGCTATAAAGTCTTTTTTGGATTTATTTTAAATTCAAATTTTGTTGGTTGCGGAAGCAGGATTTGAACCTACGACCTTCGGGTTATGAGGGGGTTCGCAAACAGTGAAGGAATGCCCCTTTAAGCCCTAAAATAGGGCTTTTTTAAAAAGAAAGTTATCATAGTAAAAAAAAGTGTTTAAAATACTAGAAGATGCCTTGAATACGGATGTTACGAGGGATATTAGATTTAATCAATTTAAAAAAATAGACAAAATAATGGCACAAAAATGAAATTAAAAATATAGATTTTTACTATATTTTGAATTCATATATTATATAAAATCTTATTCTAAAATTGCATAAATTGTAGGTCTGCTCACACCAAATTCTCTAGCGATTTTTGATTTAGCTACGCCCAATGAATTTTTTTCTTTTATGATGGTTATTTGCTCATCAGTTAATGATGGTTTTCTCCCTTTATAGGCTCCCCGTTTTTTAGCAAGCTCTATCCCTTCACGTTGACGCTCTTTAATAAGTGATCTTTCAAACTCTGCAAATGCCCCCATTACAGAAAGAAGCAATGTTGACATTGGAGAATCTTCCCCTGTGAAGAGTAGAGACTCTTTCACAAATTCAACTCGTATCCCACTATCTGTCAATCGTTTAACAATGCCTCTCAAATCATCGAGATTACGCGCAAGTCTATCCATTGAATGAACAACAAGTGTATCGCCCTCACGAATATAATTGAGACATTCAATCAGAGCAGGGCGATCTTTGGATTTTCCGGAAGCGTGATCGGTAAAGATTTTGTCAAGCTGTAATCCCTCAAGCTGACGATCTGTGTTTTGGTCGGAGGTAGATACACGAATGTATCCAATGCGTTGTCCTGACATTATTCATTCCAAAATGTAAAATATATATCTTAGAGATTATATCATAACTGTAAAATAATTCAAAATATAACTTTACATTTACATATTTATAGGATGGCAGTAAGTGTAATATTGGGGTACACTCTAATTTTACAATATAAATATGAGGCTATCTGTAGTCAAATTTAATGGAATAATCAATGTGATATTTATTTGGTGGGACTATCTGAGGTATCTGACTTATCTGATAGTTTTTACTGAAAAAAAATAAGCTAACGCGCTCTCGCTTGTTGCCCCGTCACGTTCTTCGCTTCGCTCAGACTTTCGCGACGTGGTCTTTAAAAAAGCAAAAATTAGCACTCATCATCACCGGAGAATAAACTAATACCAAGTAGGACTGCAATCAAATGAATTGGACTGCGCATTGTAAATTCTCCGACCTTCCATGCAATTGCTATCAGTATTGAAACAATTACGATAAATATCACTATCAATATAAATAAATCCATTTTCAACCTTTTTCATTATTGAAGATATGTTACACTCTGTGAAAGACAACATGATGTCCGAGAAGGAAACCCATGGGACAAATCTACGACTACGATAAGATACTAACCCGACTTACCATCATCCTCCAGCGTCTTTATGAGGGGGAACTCTTATCGGTTCAGGATTTAGCCTCAGAGTTCAATGTCTCTACTAAAACCATTCAGCGTGATTTCAACCAGCGCCTTATCCGTTTTCCGATAGAGAAGCAGGGGTTGAAGTGGAAGATGCAAAGCGGCCATGCCATCACCAAAGAGCGCTCTCCTGAAGAGGCATTGGTACTGGAGATGCTGGGCAATATCGCGGAGGGTATCGGAAGTGAGTTTGGAGTGAAAGCAAAATCGCTCTTCTCCAAACTGCAAAACAACACCAAGAATCCCATCTACTCAAAAACTATCATCGAAGACATCTCCGATAAACTCTCCCTTTTTCACATCATCGAAGAAGCGATCATGGAGAGCAAGATGGTGATGTTTAACTATAACGATAAACTTCGTCATGTCCACCCCTATAAGATCGTCTCCTTTGAGGGGTATTGGTATCTTTACGGTGAAGAGTTTTTAGAGAATAAACTCAAAACATACTACTTCAAAGGGATCGATCATCTCCAACTCACCAACGAAACCTTTATCCCCAATGATAAGACCTACAAGATATTAGAGCGGGCTATCAACGCATGGTTTGAACCCGACAAAGAACCCTTTGCCGTAAGTATTCGCGCAACAGCAGAGATCGCTAAATACTTTCACCGCCGACCCTTAGCCAGTACACAGCGTATCCTAAAAACCTATGAAGATGGGAGTATGGAGATCGAGGTACTGGTGACTGCTGAGCGGGAAATACTCCATGAGATCAAAAAGTGGATGCCCGATCTCATCATCACCGCTCCTAAAACACTTGCTCTTAAAGCTAAAACGATTGCCGATAGTTTTTTAAACCGGCAGATTGAAGAGCTGATCGGATAAATGGACACAACCGTAGGAGATAATTAATATTAAGATAACATAAAATTTATATTTATAACGTATATCTTGTTATAGATTATAAAATATGTTAGAATATTCACTATGAAACGAATAACCCAACTGATTCTTACTCTTCAAAATAAACTGCACTTAAGCGTGGTGCGTTCCACTCGCGATGGGGTGATTACTGCATCACTTCCACTGGCTATTAAAAAAAGCTATGTTGTTGATTTTGTGCTGATAGAGGGGATAGAAGTGGCTGTTTTGAGTGTTGACGAACTCAAAACATCAGGACTTCAAAAACATCTGGAACTCTATGATCGTGCACTGGCTTTGCCACTGCTGTTGAACATTACCGAGGGCAGCGGGGCTCTTCAAAAGTTTTTAATCGATAAAAATATTGCTTTTGTGATGGGTGAAGATACGGTTTATATGCCTCAGTTTCTCATTTGGGTCAAAGACCTCATAGGAAAAACTGACTTTCGCCGTACTAATACCAAAAAACTCTCTAAGCTAGCGCAGATGGTGATGATCGACACCCTTCTTTCCAAAAAAAACCGTCTTGATATTCTCTGCGTCTCTCATGCATTTGAAGTGAGTACGATGAGTGCGAGTCGGGTTTTAAACGAAATAGCGGATCACAAATTATTTACCGTAGAGAAAAACGGTCGTGAAAAAAACTATTCTCTTTCCCATCCCATAAATATAGAGAAGGTATTAGGGATAATGAGTTCACCCAAAAGGGGAGAACTCTTTGTTAAACGAAGTGTATTGTCTCGTATCGAAGGACTGATGGAGACATCCTATCAGGCTCTCTCGTCGTACAGCGATCTAGCATCAATGCAAAACGAATATGCGATAGAAAAATCACGGTTAGATCCATCGATAGAGACTTATGATAGAGCATATGATGATGAGTATGTAAAAATCGAATTATGGAAATATGACCCACGCGTGTTAGCCTCAGATAATAGCACGATCGTTGATCCGATCTCCCTGTACATGTCAATGAAAGAAGAGCTAAAAACTACGGACGATATCCGTGTTCACAATGCGATAGAAAATTTATACAATAGAATCAAAGAGGTATGCAGTGATTAGAGGAATGGCAACGTTTGCAGAGTTTTTTAAAGTATACCAAGAAGACTACATCGTCATTGGTGGATTAGCAACAGCAATGGTGATGAGTGATTTAGGCTTTATCTCCCGTGCTACCAAAGATATTGATCTGGTAGTGGTCTCTAAAAACAACGAAGCATTTATCAAAGCTCTCTTACGTTTTATCGATCAAGGGCGTTACAAAACGAAAGAACGCACGGCCAATAATGACCGTCACAACCTATTTCGCTTTTTTGACTCCCCAGATTTGGAGTATCCTGAACAAATCGAATTGTTTGCCATTCACGATAAGGATTCGGCAATCATCCAAGATGCGACTATCATCCCGATCGATACTCCTGAATTTTATCCCTACTTATCGGCTATATTACTCAATCAAGACTATTTCGAGCTTTTGATTCAACACACTAATATCATAGACGGTTTACATGTCGCAACCCCATCAGCACTAATTCCGCTCAAAATGCACGCTTATAATAATCTTGTATCAACACGTAAAAGCGATGCGAAAAAACATCTCAACGACGTCATCAAACTCTCGGCAGCACTTTCCGGTGAAGAAAAGGTGAATCTTACAGGAGAACCGAAAGCAGATTTTGATAAATTTTTCCCAATTCTGGAAGCACTGGATCAACATCAAATAGAGCAAGTGCTTAAAGGTGCGGAAATCGGTGCATTATCAAAATCCGATGTTATTGAAATACTTCATCAAGTGTATGGAAGCGGAGGCCTAAATGTCTAGAATTATAGATAGCTTCCTAAGCCGTCAGATTGAGCATTTGATTTAATAACGGACACAACGGTGTCTATCAAAGCAGTTAAACTGCTAAGATAAAAAAGGGGAGGGGAATGATGCAGCAACGTAGCCGTTCTATCCCCTATATCACGATTGATGATGTAACCAATTCTGATATCCTCGAAAAATACATCTATTCTAATCTTGATATCAACTACTATTGGAGTGATGACTTCTCTATTGAGATGTATATAGCTCTAGCACAGACCGGATTCATCAGCGTATCACACGAGCATGGGGGGAAATTGCTATTATTACCGGAAATGCAAGAGGCGTACGCCGTACTGGACTTTAAAGACCTTAACATCAGTAAAAAAGTGGCTACACTAAAAAATCGATTGGGGTACCGTTTGGAATTCAACACCCGATTCGATGATGTCCTCACCTCGATCCAAACCGCGTATGAGAATTGCTGGATAGTTGGGGAATACGCACAACTCATGCAAACCCTCTCAAAACACATCTATGAAGAGTTCTCCCTCTTTAGTACCGAACTGATCGATTCATCTACAGGAGAACTGATTGCCGGAGAGATCGGCTATATCACCCATAATATCTATACCAGTTTATCTGGATTCCATAATACGTCTAAACACTATCAATCTTGGGGCACGATGCAGCTTGTGTTATTGGGGCAGCATCTACAACAAGAGCAGATTCGTTTTTGGAATCTTGGGCATCCGTATATGGAATATAAAACCGATTTAGGGGCAAAGGTTCTAACAAGAGGTGAATTTTTAGAGAAATGGAGGAACACGAATGGATGAAAAAACGTTTCCGCCGATGAGTGCTGAATTAGTGCAGTTATACGATGATATTGATCGAAAAGAACTAAAATTGCGTGTATGGTCAGGATATGAGACGGGCATTGCAAAGCTTTCTTTACTGGAAGATAACGCTGATTGGGTTATGATAGAGTGTACGGAATTGAATCTTTCGGATGAACTTTGTAATCGTTTTAAATGCTGGCAAGAAAATTCTACAGATCAACAGCTGCTAGATAGCGAGGGGCTTGAACTGGCAAAGGCGCTTAAAAAACGCATTGCTATGGGGTGATTGTAGAGTACCGATATCTCGATTTTGTACAAAAAATTGTCTCGTATCAGGTACGTGCGGATTACACCGTTAGTTTATGGAACGATGTATGGAGTGCAATCGATTTAGAATACATCGAAGAAGATCTTGGTGGGTATGTGATCGAAGATATTCAAGCATTGCAGGAGCGCTTTACACAATGGGAAGAGTGGCACTACCGTCAACTAACCGAAGATATAGATCGTGATGCTTTTGATCAAGAAGGCGAAGAGTTAGCAAAAGAACTTCAAAAACGGCTTCCTGAGTATTGTGTGGTCTATTATGTACCATAAAATGACTCTCGGACATGACGGTGTCTAAAATGTGTTCTACACTACCCTCATAAAACACAAAGGTCACAGAGATGGAAAGTATGTCATATAACGAATGGACCATTATGGCACTGATGATATTGGGCGCTGTGTATATCTATAAGCATCCAAAGATGTTTGAGAAATGGTTTTAATAAATACTCATAGATATATACAATGAAATTTCAAGGAAAATGGATATGGATCTAAAGCTGTTAGGATTTGAAAATTTCGAAATTGCGATAACGTATGACATTCTTTTGTCTAATGAGTCGTCTGACCATGTCATTGGAAGCAATGAATGGATTAACATGGACTTTAGCAAAAAGAATCTTCTTTGTAAGATCGAAATGGGTATTTTTGAGGAAATTTTTGATAAATCATTAAAATTTTTTCCATTCTATGATAGTTATGATATAACCGAGTTTAGGGGCGCTGAAAGTGAAAAGCTTTTACATCTTTTAGAGCAAGAAAGACAGACAAACAGCTTACTAACCAATGGTTCATTCCGGCAGAAGTATGAATACCTGTATGCAGTCGTTCAAGATGAAGAAGATTTTTTGCTCGCTTTCGACGCAGAAAAACTTAACGAATTCATTCGAGAAGATGTTGATACAATTATAACAACATTGATTGAGGCTTTGAAAATGTCTGCGGATAATAACCAAATAGTAACGATTGTAGGGATTTGAATAGGTGCATCAAAAAACTTATTGAATTTCCTGATCTAACAACATTCAAAGCGGCTCCAGCAGCCATTTGACATAAGCAGGACGATCCGTACATTTTACCCGTTTAACATCGATTAAATAGCGAAGCCCCTTTTGAAACGCTTCATAGGCATCGGCGTATTGACCATAATCGAACGAGTAGAAAAACTTCAACGGGTATGTCATCTTCCATGCGATGGTTGTATCGGACGCTAAAACCTCCATTTCAATACCGGCACAACCGGCATCTCCGCATGAACAAGTAAAAATCGCACATTCATAGCGTCCGAGATTTTCTAATGATGCACGAATTGCTCCGATTGACGGAACTATGTAATTCGCATTTTTTGTATCAAACGGTTCATTGTCGATAAGAATAGTAGTTCTTACCGAGCCTCGATCAATATAGGGAATCAATGAGATAGTATTCATGAGGTCTCCTTGTATCAGGAGACTTTATCCTCTTTTTTGGCCACCATATGTCCGAGTCGGTTGTTGGCTAAGTTTCTCGACTGCCGCTTGCGCTTCACGCAACAGTATCTCTCTAAGGCTACGGGGATAGTGTACTTGTATATGAGGAAGCCACTGACGGCATATCGGCACCATCTCCCACACACTCGTGACGGTATAGGTGACAATGATATCGCCATCGTCTAAATGGGAGACAACCTTTTGACTCGGTAAAAACTTTTTGAGTTTGAAATACCGCGCGACTTCGGCACTGATTTGCAGTTTTACTTCACGTTCATCGAATGTCCCATCCGCTTTTGGATAATACTTTGCCCATGAAGTCTGAAACCGCTCTACGAACTTCACAAACGAGGGATCAGGACGAAAGAGCTCTCCGGTGGGTTCTATACTTTGAATCATAGCTACACGCGAGAGCAATAGTGAAGGGATTCCCTCATGAAAGAGCTCACTTGCCAAATAGAAGTTTTCGTTCAAAAAGACGATTGAATAGGGACGGGCGATAAAGACCGATGCTTCACCATCACGCAGATAATCGATACGGATCTCCTGATGAAATTTCACGGCACGCTCTAACTCTCGAAACAGCTCAGGTCGATTGTTAAACTCTTCAAACGGTCGGGTTTTAAATGTATAGAGTCTCTCATATTCGCTAATTTTTCCTGTGAGTTTTTCACGCTCTTTTTTGTCCATCTTTTTGGTCAGTGACAATCCTCCACGCTCAGCCAATCCCAATGCCCCTTTGAGTAGGGATATTTCATCTGGTGTGAGGACATTGTCTAAGAGCTCTTTTTGAATCGCGTAAATTATCCCGTTGTCATTGATGAGAAATTCACCGAATACCTCTTTTATTAGAGCGATGTCACGGCGAATGGTACGATCCGAGGTTTCGAACTCAGCAGCCAATGATGCGGTGCTTAGACGTTTGCCCTCATTGAGACGTGCGACTATGGTGCTGACCCGATTCATGGAAGATGCTTTGCTCATATGGTTACCTATGCATAGTTTTAAAAGATTATATCGAGATGAACGGACACATTATGTCCGTTTTTAATATATTTTGCTCCAAAAATGTTTTTTTGTAAATTTCATCTCGGACATTATACGTCCAATAATCACCCTATCATGTCATCGTTCCAATCAGGCATTACGAAAAAGAGTTCATCGTAAAGCACATAATGTAGCTTGAAATCGCTAAGCGTCAACGCCACCATACGTTGAAAGATCATAGAGGAATGAAGCGAGGGAGTGCCGTCGCTTCATTCATGATTAGATGAGGCTGTTGTCTCTGTTCATTTTTCACTCTATGGGCGTAAAGTCACTCTTTTTATTTTTATCCTGTGCGGAACGGGGAGCATTACGGTCGAAGCATCAACGAAATTTATCCTGGAAAGCGGCTTTGACACATTTATCTCCCCACCTAATACTCGGAGTCATCCAATGTCTAAATTTAACACCATACCTTCACAAAAGCAGTCCAACCTTGCCGGTGGCATCTCATACCGCAATGATGCCAAACATGAACTGGCCATCAGCGTCATGAGTTCGACTTTGAGCAACGACTTCTTTTATGAGCGTGAAGAGAGCCGTATTGCTTCTCTCGAAACTCTATCCAAAGAGCTGATAGCAGATAACGAAGCTTCCTTTGTCGCCAAATGCGCGATCTATGCGCGTCATAATGCCAACCTGCGTTCCGTATCCCATGTACTGGGCGTTACCTTATGTGAAAACGCTTCCGGCAGCGGAGTGATCAAACCAGCTATCAATCGTCTAATCAAACGAGTCGATGATATGACCGAGCTGGTATCGCTATGGAATACCAAACACCCTCAATCAATGATACCAAACGGAATGCGAAAAGCGTTTCGCGACGTGCTTGAAGAGAAACGTTTTGATGCGTATCAGCTCAAAAAATATGAGCAGAAAAATGCCAAAGTAAAACTCAAAGATATTATACGTTTAGCACGCCCCTCAAAACATTTGGAACTTAATAAACAAATTCTTGATGTCAATCTTCCTAAGATTGAGCAGCTGCATACGTCTATTAAAGCTGATACCGATATCCAAGAGACGTTTATTGATCTGGTCAAGGCAAACAAAGTTGGCTATATGGAAGCGCTCAAAATGACTCCGAAGATATTGGAAGGCTACGGACGTGAAGAGGCATATAAATTGTGGAAAGAGATTATTCTCTCGAAAACGTTGCAGAGCCGTTCGGGTGTATTGCCGTTTCGGTATTACAAAGCCTATATCGATCTCACTCAATGTCAAAACACCCCTGTAGTAGATCCGATGAACCAAATCAATCTTGAAGAGGTAAGAGAAAAGTATCTTCCACGTAGCGTATACAAAGAGATTCGTAATGTTCTCGAAGAAGCATTCTCAGATGCGACACGTATCGAACCTCTTGCATCTGAGGGAGAAAAAGTAGCGATTCTTATTGATAATTCAGGCTCCATGGACAGCCAATCATTAGGGATAAGCTTGTTTTCTCATGCACAGATTTTAGCTAAAGCGATTATTGAGAATGTAGGATGTTCAAACACCTATCTCTATTTTTGGTCGGATATATGTGAAGAATGGAAATTGGAGTTAAATTTCACATTTGAGCAAATCAGTCGACATCATGCTGCTAACCGTGCCACTTACGTCAATATGCCATTTCATCGTTTGATAGAAGATGAAAACATAGTGGATAAAGTAATCATTCTTACCGATAATCAAATGTATGCGCAAAACAGTAAGAAAGAGACATTCAAGACCTATGCCGATCTCTACAAACAACGTATTGCACCGGATGCAAAAGTGCTGTTCTGGGATTTGGCAGGATATGGTGTCGGAACACCGATCAAACTCGATGGGGATTTTTTAGAGATTAGCGGACTCTCCGATAAACTTCTCAGGGTTGCTCCGAAACTTTGGAATGATCCGGATGCATTGGTAAATGAGATCGAATCGATCAATCTTTAAAAACGGACACAATGGTGTCCAACCTCTCCTTTACACTGCCATCATCAAACGTAAAGGATTACACGATGAAACCTATAACAGTTACACCCACTTCATGGATGAAGAGAAGTAAAGAGACGATTACGCAGTGGATGTTTTTTGCGTTTTAAGAAATACACATATAGTTAAAGGATATCCATGTGTATTGTACTCATGATAATAGCATTGCTCAGTATCATTATCGGACTTTATCGCATTGTCACTAGAGCATCAGCAATGCTGGAAATACGTTCTTTTGCTATGACATGGGTTTATTCGATGATGTGGCCGATTATCGTCGTGATTATTGCATTATCGATATGTCTGAGATAACGACATGAAATACACGTTGGATGATATGTTCGAATCCCAAAATAAGTTCTGGTCATTGGAATATCAGGATTTTTATCGCAAAACTTTCGAAGAAACGGTTAGGTTATATCCCCATGATATACAACGGGTGGCTATCCTGCAAAATCGAGCCAGAAAGATTTTGGATAAATCGCCTCATTACCATTTTTTAAAAAACCATCTTTTTGATTTTCCTGCAATCAATGCCTATGGCTTTGAGCATTTTGGATGGTTGGATGATGAGATAAGCGGATTAACGGCTAATCCACCTTTAGAGCTAATATATCTGTATTGGTTTGTGACCGTCTGTATCGAAGTGGGATATGGGGACGATAGATATGAGTTTGAAAATGATTTGTTCAATGCTATAGGGCTGATCGGTGAGTTTAAAGCAGGCGTTTTACCCGATGATATTGCTAAAAGACTCCGAAAAGAGCTAATGCCGTGGCTTGCCGCGTATCGGATTATCTGTGATGCTAAATATAAATTGGCGGCTTCTATCGATGTCGAATTTTGGTATTGTGAACTGGAAAAACACGATCCTACAAACGAATGGTTTTTCTACTATCTGCCTGTTAATCTCGACCTTGGCGGTGGAAGCGATTGGCCATCATGGGAGGTACTGATGAAAGCCCGTGAAAAAATCCTCATCTTTTCCGAAATTGCAAAAATAGAGGTCAAATAATGCCACTATTTGCGTTGTATATTTTGAGTGCAGTGATTTTGCTAATAAGTGATATTGATGGCATTCGTACAGATCTATTGAGCGGAGAATTGTCCGTTTGGGTATTTTTTCTGATACTGGTTCCTATCGTATCTTTTGCCATGCTTTTAGCACTCATGTCCATTGCTCTTCTCCTCACAATGTTATGGATGATATTTGAAGCACCCCTGCGGTGGCTTTTGGTAGAACTGTACATTTTGAGTATGCGAATTTGGTATTACGGGCGATTAATTTTTATGTCACGTCAGCGCAGACGTATCGAATATGAAAAAACCACTCCTGCATTGATCGAGCTTAAACGATTGCGCAACCGCATGAAAGCATTGATGCGTGAACCGACTTCAGCTCCTATTGAAACCGATGAGCAGAAAAAAGCCAAAAACGACTTATGGGTGGTAGTGGCAATCTTGGTTGCATGGGGTTTGTTCAGTGGAGGTTAGCATGAGCGATTTTTGTACTCGTGAAACTATATTGATTTCACTATAAATCAATCACCTGCACTGTATAATACATAACTTTACAAATAACAGTTTTTATGAAATACTGAATTATTTTTTTCACAGACCATCAAAGATAGCTGGAGATTTTATATGTCGAATAAATACGATCATCTTACCCATGAAGAGTTAGTATCTCTTTTGGTCAAACGGGACGCTTCTCGAAAGTTTGGACTTGTATGGGAACGTGATGAGATTGAGCATGAAAAAGCTCTGAATAATGATTTCGTCACTGTAGAACTTGATGAATCAAACAGTTCTGGAGATGCACCCTATGAAAATCTGATCATCGAAGGGGACAACTTTGATGCCCTCCGCTATTTAAAAACGATCTACAACGGTGGAATCAAATGTATTTACATCGATCCGCCCTACAATACAGGCAATAAAGATTTTGTTTACAACGACCACTACATCGATTCAGACGATACTTATCGTCACTCAACGTGGTTGGAATTTTTATACCGTCGTCTCGAATTAGCAAAAGATTTACTCTCTGAAAGCGGTGTTTATATACTAAGTATAGAAAAAATACAGCAATTAAAAGGGCTACATTCCTAGATGATGCATTTGTGAATGTGAAGAGTTAGTGAGATTAATACGTTGGTTGCGGAAGCAGGATTTGAACCTACGACCTTTGGGTTATGAGCCCAACGAGCTACCGGACTGCTCTATTCCGCGATGTTGAAATTGACACATACTTTGGCACAAAATTGGCACAGTGTTCTTTTTTCGTATTTCTTAAGATTTCATGACGAGCTTGAAACTTCGGTGGTACGGGGTCTAGTTTGGTTGCGGAAGCAGGATTTGAACCTACGACCTTCGGGTTATGAGCCCGACGAGCTACCGGACTGCTCTATTCCGCGATCCTAGAATGAAAGAAATATGTGGATGGGGAGGAGGGATTCGAACCCCCGAATGACTGGACCAAAACCAGTTGCCTTACCGCTTGGCGACACCCCAATATTATGGGGCAATTATAGTATATTTCCCTTAAAACAGGGTTAGAATACTAATTTCTCGTCCGTTTTTGGTTCCTCTTCTTCAGCTATATCGGGTGGTGTTGACGTATCTGTAAATGACTCAGTAGTATTGCTATCACTTCTAGATCCTACATAAACTCCAGCTGGAACATCAAAATAGCGTTTCGTATTCGGATAGATACGAAGCATATCCTCGTAATAATAACGAAAAACTGGAGCGGCAGCACGTCCTCCCGTTTCACTACGACGCATTGGGGTATTGTTGTCATTTCCGAACCATACGACTGTCTCTACGGTCGGCGAGTATCCGACGAACCAAGCATCGACATTTTTATTGGTTGTCCCCGTTTTACCAGCAATCTCGATCCCGGCCACGTGCGCCCCTGTTCCAGTTCCATGACTCACGACATCTTTCAAAATTGAGGTCATAAGATAAATTTGCTGCTGCGTATTGACTTGACGACTTTTATTTTCATACTGAATGGTCTCTCCTTTAGGAGTGATCACTTGGCGCACTAACATCGGATTGGTTAACGCCCCACCACTGGCGAACATCGTGTAATATTTTGCCAAATCGATAGGTGAGATAGAAATTGTCCCCAGTGCAATGGAGAGATCAGGTGGGAGGTTTTCGACAATGCCGTAACGTCGTAATCCATCAGTGATTTTCCCAAATCCCATATCACTGACCATATTGATCGTGGCAAGGTTACGTGAATGGGTAAGCGCATCACGGATGGTTACCATCCCTTTATACTCATTTTTATAGTTTTTGGGTTGCCATGTTTTTTCTTCACCGTCATCTCCGGCGTAGGTATAGGTACGGGCTATATCGGGTACCATCGAAGAGGGAGACATACCACTATCAAGTGCAACTTGGTAAATAAATGGTTTAAAGGCTGAACCCGGTTGACGTTTTGCTTGTGTTACTCGGTTATAAGGGCTTAGGGCATAATCATATCCCCCCACCATCGCTAGAATTTCCCCTGTATGTGGGTTTAGACTGATAAGGGCACCATTGAGCTGATGTTGCATATTCTCATCCAAATCACCCGATTCTTGTGCCCGTTTTAGAATCTCATTACGACCCGATTGAAGTGCTTTATATCCCGCTTCTTGGAGACGCATATCAATTGTTGTATAAATTTTATACCCGCCGCTTCGGATGTCAGGGAATGCATCACCGAGTTGACGCATTACCTCATCGATGATGTAAGGACCAGAGTTTTTACTCAAAGTATCATTATAAACTTTCGGTCTCTCTTGTGTTGCTTTTTCATAGGTTGTCTGATCTATCCATCCTAGTTCATACATTCGCCCGATAACACGATTTGCTCGTCCAAGAGAGAGCTCATAATTTCGGGTTGGAGAATAAAAATTGGGGGCTTTCGGAAGACCGACGAGCATTGCCATCTCTTTTAAACTCAGCTCTTTAAGAGGTTTACGGAAATAGCCGTCTGATGCTGTTTTAATCCCATAATATCCGTGTCCCAAATAGATTTCGTTAAAATAACGCTCTAAAATCTGCTCTTTAGAGAGTTCTTGTTCGATACGAATAGAGTACAGCACCTCTTTAAATTTACGGGAGAATTTTTTCTCACGATTGAGAAGGGTATTTTTAACAAGCTGCTGAGTAATCGTACTCGCACCTTCTTTGAGCTTTCCAGTGCTGATGTCTTTAATAATTGCCCGCATAATCGCATCAGGATTCACTCCGCCGTGTTCAAAGAACATTGTATCTTCGATCGCTAAAAGGGCTTCAATTAATCTTGGAGGAATATTCTCATATGAAACATAATAACGGTGCTCATTACTAAAAAGATTAGCTATTTTATTCCCGTTTCGATCATATACTTCCGTCGTCAAACGAGGTTGATATTTGATGAGTTTTTGCGTCTCATATTCAAAGGAGTAGATCAAATAGCCTAAAAATATGACGGGTATCATAATGATGATCCCAACTCCAATGAGCATATATTTTCTCATTTTTGTCTTTGGTGCTCTTTCTTCATATGAGTTGATCAATTTCTAAATCCTCTGGTTTTAAATTCAGCGTCGATGAGTGCTTGCGTATATCCCTCTTGCGGGTGAGTGAGTACATCAGCCATTATCCCCTCTTCAATTACACGGCCCTCACGTAAAATACAGATATCTTCACACAGCGCCGATGCTACACCCATATCATGGGTGACAAATAACATTTTAAAGCTCATCGACGCTTGCAATGTTTTTAACAATTCAATCATACCCTCTTTTGACTCAGGATCAAGCGCCGTGGTCGGTTCATCGAGCAATAAGAGTTTGGGATTTGAACCCAATGCAATCGCAACGACGACCCGTTGCAATTGCCCTCCAGAGAGCTCGGGAGGGAAGCGCTCTAGCAGTGATACATCCAACCCCAGCATCGTAAAAAGTTCTTCGCATCTCTCTTGGGAGAGAAACATCTGATCTTTTATCCGCGTGAGGGGGGAGAGCGCCGTAAACGGATTTTGAGGAACAAGTGAGAGGGTATCTCCCCTCTTCCACTCAAAATCGGATCGCATCTCTAATACACTCTCTAATGTCGGTTCCAAAAGCCCCAACAACGCTTTGAGAGTGAGTGATTTTCCGCTCCCACTCTCTCCAACCAATGCCAATGAACGCCGAATCTCGAATGAGACATCCACCAACACTTTCTCATCATGGGTAATTCTGAGCCAGTCGATATGAATAGAGTTCATTGCGTTATTTTACCCAAATCTGTGTTAATCGCTCACACGCATCGCGTAAACACTTCTCGTCAATATCGACCCTTGCGATGAGGCGGAGGATCGCTTTTTTCACCGTAGGCTGACGAATCGCACCGACATGAAATCCCGTCTCTTTTTTTAAAATTTCTTGCAGCCGCATCACTTCGCGATTATCGCCGATTTCGATGGGAACGATCAATCCGGCACACGTTATCCCCAAAACGTCATAAACGATTCTCTGACGACTAGCGATTTGTTCACGCAACTCTTCGCTATGGCTTTGTATATACTCCAACGCATGGTGAGCACGCGCCGTATCATACAGCGAAGGTGCCGTCGCATAGATCACATTTTTCGCGCGGTTGATGAGATAGTCGCTGATATGACGTGATGAGAGGACATACGCTCCGAAACTTCCGTACGCTTTGCCCAATGTTCCCATTTTAATCATCAGCGGTGTCGGAGCTATCTCATAGTGATCGAGGATACCCATCAAAGATTTCCCGATTACTCCACTGCTGTGCGCTTCATCCAAAATCAAAATCGCTTCATGCGCAATAGCAAGCTCAATAATCGCTCTTGGAACGAGATCACCCCCCATCGAATAGATCCCCTCAACGGCGACAATAACGCGTTTCCCATGAAAACGGATCAGCTCTTTTTCCAACGCAGTCGCATCGTTATGGGGGAAAAAGATCACCTCCCCCTCACACATTCGAGAACCTGCAACCCCACTGGCATGGTACTCCTCATCCATCAGAAGCACATCACCTTTGCGCACCAACGCTTCGATCAGACCGATATTGGCGTTAAACCCGCTCCCCATGACGATCCCCGATTCAAAGCCGTTCGCATCACACAATGCATTTTCAAACACCGCATGGATCGGGTGGTAGCCGTTGACCAGCATCGACGCTTTCGGAGCATGATCGCTGTATTGAGATAGAGTTTCACACGCTTTGAGATGAAGCTCTTTTTTTTCAGCCAGTCCCAAATAATCATTCGATGCGGCATCGATGAGTGCGCTATCACGAATACGGCGTTCACGGTAACGACCTGAGCGCTTCAGTGCTTTGAGTTCACTCTCGTAGGGATGATTCATCATAAAAACGGCTTTAGTACTTCGGTGCAAAGACCCATCGCGGTACTCTCAAATCCTCTGGTTTCGCGAATATAAGGCTTGCAAAAACCCTCCACCATACACGCTCCCGCTTTGCCTTTCCACTCACCGCTTTGCAGGTATCGCTCAACCTCTTTCGGGTCAAAAACATCGAAAAAATAGTGGGTCGAAGAGATGTCGAGGAGTTCGAGGCGTGGCGTTTTGTAAATCATACAGGTGATGATAGCGACCTCAGAGCCGCTTTGGGTCTCCAAAATAGCGCGTGCATCCGCTTCGTCTTTCGCTTTGCGCAAAATTTTTCCCTGAGCCGTTACAACCGTATCGGCGACAAGGAGAGGATAATCGGCACATCCGAATTTTTCCAAATTGACACGGTATTTTCCGAGTGTTGCTTGATAGACGAAATTTTTAGGGGTGGGGGCGATAATGGAGTCTTCATCAAAATCGAGCGACTCTTGCAAAAAGGGGATACCCGCTGCCCCCAGAAGTTCGGCACGGGTGATCGAAGAGGAGGCTAAACGAAGCATTGGATCACTTTGTCATCCTGAACTTGATTCAGGATCTAAGATTGCGGATCAAGTCCGCAATGACGTTAATACGCATTTCGGAGTACCACACCGATGAAGATAGCGATTACGCCGAGGGTGATATTCACAGGAACCATATATTTAGCGATAAGAGCGAGCATCTCTTTGGCTTCTTCGAGATCCCCTTCTTTTAGTGCTTTTTCTGCTTTTGCTCTGCGCCACATCATAGCACCCAAATTCAATGCCATAATCAACCAAATCGCCTCTTTGATATGGATCGTATTGTAGATGCTCATCGCGTATTCATCGATCACATTGCCCATTGGGTCCATTGCTGCCGCACGGAATCCGAGACCGACCGCCATCAACACCGCTGTTATGATAAGGATAATGACGAACGGTGTTACAATCGTAAAAAGACGTTTAAGGGTATGAGCCGCGCGTTCCAATCGTAATTTCGGATCACTAATCAGAGCAAGTGATTGATGGGTGGCGAAACGGATCGCGATCATCCCCCCAACCCATATAACAGCACTGATAACATGTAAAAAAACAATTAGATTACGATGATGCGTAAAGGTTTCAATCAAAAACTCTTTCATGCACCAAGCTCCGCCGTTACATACGCCAATGCCGCTTCTTTGGCCTCACCGAGTTTCGAAGCATCTTTTCCGCCCGCTTGGGCAAAGTCAGGACGTCCGCCGCCGCCCCCGCCGAGAATCGGAGCAATCGCTTTGATCCAATCACCCGCTTTGAGCGTAGTGTTTTTAGCCCCCGCCGCGAGAAGCACTTTGTCGTCTTTGACTTGGAAGAGGATCACCGCAACCGAATCGTGCTGATTTTTGAGCTCATCGATCCGCTCTTTAATATCGCCTGCGCTGAGTTCGGCGACTACTACCGCCGTGCTCCCCATCATCGTAACAGAGAGTTCTTCTTTAGCCGAAGAAGCCAATGTGCTCATTTCAGTTTTTAGAGTTTTAACCTGCTCTTTAAGACGCTCGATCCCCGCCAATACATCGCGATTTTTCACCGAGGTTTCCACCTCTTCGAGAAGATGGCGTTGCTGTTTAAAGAGGTTGTACGCCGCATTTCCGCATACCGCTTCGATACGTCGAACGCCCGCGCTCACACCGCTCTCTTTGACGATGACAAATGTCCCTATGGTTGCCGTGTTATCGACGTGGATACCGCCGCAAAACTCGACCGATGCGGTTCCGAAATTGACGACACGAACCGTATCTCCGTATTTCTCACCGAACTGCGCTTTCGCACCGCTTTTTTTCGCCTCATCGATGCTCATCTCTCTCGTCATCCCTTCCAACGCGTGGAAAATATGATAGTTAACCCGCTCTTCGACCAACGCGATCTCTTCATGACTCATCGCCTTAGGGTGGGAGAAGTCGAAACGGAGACGGTTATGCTCAACGAGTGAACCCGCTTGGGAGATGTGTTCCCCTAACAACTCGTACAATGCCGCATGGAGCAAGTGGGTCGCGGAGTGGTGTTTCGCGATTTCGTTGCGCTCAGGATCGACAACCGCTTCGATGGTCTCACCGACACTAATCGTCGAGCGGGTGTCGATGTGGGAGAGGTTCAAGCCGTGGAATTTTTTGGTATCCAAGACAACCGCTTTGTCGCCAAGTTTTCCGCTGTCTCCGCATTGTCCGCCGCTTTCTGCATAAAACGGGGTCTCTTCGAGAAGCACCCAACCGCACTGAGAGGCATGAAGTTGCTCAACCCTCTCGAAATTTTCACTCAAAAGAGCTTGGATTTTGACGGAAGCTTTCGTGTAGCCGTATCCGATAAAAGTATTAACCCCGAATGTTTCGAGAAGGGTTTTAAAATCCCCCTCGACGTGTGCATCGCCCGAACCTTTCCACGCCGCTTTCGCTCGTTTACGTTGCTCAGACATCAAAGTTTCAAACGTCTCTACATCAAGGGAGAGATGTTTCTCTTTCAACATATCTTCGGTCAAATCGAGAGGGAATCCGAAAGTATCGTAGAGTTTGAATGCCACTTCTCCGCTGAAGGTCTCTTTGGTATTTTTCAACTCTTCGTTGAAAAGTTCGATCCCCAAAGCGATGGTTTTGAAAAAGCGTTCCTCTTCGAGCATGATTTGCTCTTTTAGAACTGCCAATTTTTCAACGATGTAAGGGTATTGTTTCCCCATCAACTCGGCAACAGTATCGGCAACCTCAAACATAAACGGCTTGGTAAATCCGAGCAAATATCCGTGACGAACCGCACGACGTAAAATACGACGCAATACATATCCGCGCCCCTCATTAGAGAAGTTTGTCCCCTGAGCAAGGAGAAACGTAGCCGTACGGATATGATCGGCAATAACACGGTACGATGCACCGCTTGCATAGCTATAGGGTTTACCGATAAGAGCTTCTACTTTACGAATAATCGGCATAAAGAGGGTTGAATCGTAGTTGCTCAATGCCCCCTCAAGTACCGCAGTAGCACGTTCTAGCCCCATCCCCGTATCGATAGATGGTTTCGGAAGTGGTTTCAATTCACCTTTGGTATTACGCTCATACTGCATAAATACGAGGTTCCAAATTTCAAGGAAACGATCCCCGTCTCCACCCATATAATCCTCAGGTCCATTAAAATGTTCCGCACCCTGATCGACGAAGATTTCCGAACACGGTCCGCACGGTCCGGTATCTCCCATCTGCCAGAAGTTGTCTTTATCCCCAAGACGCATAATGCGATCCGCCGAAATATGCTTTTTCCAGATTGCTTCGGCTTCATCGTCACTCTCATGAACGGTAACCCAGAGTTTATCGACGGGGAGTTTCATCACTTCCGTCACAAATTCCCACGCATGGGCAATCGCTTCTTCTTTGAAATAATCACCGAAACTGAAGTTTCCGAGCATCTCGAAAAACGTATGGTGACGCGCCGTATGACCGACGTTCTCTAAGTCATTGTGTTTTCCACCCGCACGGATACACGTCTGTGCACTGGTCGCACGTGGATTGGCAGGGATAGGGATATCACCCGTAAAGATCGATTTAAACGGAACCATCCCAGCATTGGTGAAAAGAAGGGTTGCATCATCGGGGACAAGTGGGGAACTCGGAACCCGTGCGTGTTGTTTTGATTCAAAAAAGGCTAAAAAAGCTTCGCGGACATCCATCATGGTTTACTCACCGTTTAGTAAAAATTGCGCGATTATAGCGAAGATGAAATAAAAAGCTTATTCTACTTTTCTGTTTAGCCGAAAATTAGAAAATCACTTCGTTGAACAAATACGAATCTGTTCCATCTCTAGTCCTATTCTCTTTTTTACCCGAAACCGTAACGGCTCCGTGTCATCGGCAGAACAATTACGGTTGCATAGTCACTTTGGTTGAGTAAATCGTTTTGTATAACAATAACGGGACGAGTTTTTCCGATTTCATTCGATCTTTTTTGAGGATTACATCTAACTGACCTTTCAACCAAATTGCATTTATGGTATTACAAAGCTTGAAGAGTGCGTAAGGTCAATTACACAGATGTTTTTATATATTTGTGATATTATTTTCAGAGTTTTGCATATTGTATGAAAAATATTTGATGGTATAGAGATGATGTAATAAACAAAAGGAAAAAATTGAAAAGGTTAATTATTGGAGTTTTATTATTAACTGACCTTACGCACTCTTCAATCTCTGTAATTCCATAAACGCCATTTGATTGGCACGGATGAGGAGTTTGGTTCTGAGTGCGAAATGGTTTAGAGCGGTTTTTATTTTTAAGCATTCGAGCTTGAAT
>Ga0209467_1001182_pt1 | contig 24383 bp, 21 predicted proteins | sample Higcelwee11metaG_FD_187175 | JGI IMG/M metagenome (GOLD analysis project Ga0209467, IMG submission 187175) | Freshwater pond sediment microbial communities from the University of Edinburgh, under environmental carbon perturbations - High... | ecosystem: Environmental > Aquatic > Freshwater >... | reverse complement strand
CCATTTTAACCTTATATTTTAACTGGTTAGAAAATATTTCGTAACCTGCCAAAATAATGAATAAAATGATATTGTCAATATGATTGTATATATAAAATCAAATTTTTAACCCTTTATTGGCATTATTAGTGAAAATGATGAACGATATCTATCATGGCGGTCAATCACCATAAATAATCAATATCCGCCGGGTATAAATGCCCATGATAAAACTGATGGTCCGCACATCCATATACCGGATGTTTGAGATCCCGGCGGCGCGGGCCGCGAACTGAATCTGGCTGGTGCTCCATTCGATGGTCACGCCATAGCCGCTCACCGGTTCCTTGATCTGGTGCGATTTTAATCTGCATTGCCGGATGCCTATGGGCGTATGGTTAAAATCCCTGGAATACGGCCGGGTGATATTGGTATAAATCATTCCAGGGCCGGAACCGGAACAGCCGAAACAGCCGATAATGCCCAAGGTCAGAAAGAAAAGGAGAATAACCCTATTCACCGTACACCACGGTTGAGACCCGGCTGTAAATGCCAAGCAGGTAAAACGTATATTCGAAATCCGCATGGGTGATGGTGGTGATGCCGCCCGCCCTGGCCGCTGCCTGGGTGCCGCCGTCTCCCCAGGCAAACAGCCATAGAACGGATTGGGTATGGGCCTTTCCGGTTTTTGTTCCCAAAACGGTATTGTCAAAATTGGTGTCCAACGGCCCCTGAATATGGCTGTATGCACAGCCCTGCAACAGGAGAACGGCCAGCACCAGACAAAAAATGATGATATATCGGCTTTTTTTCATGTGTTTGCGCGGCATCATGTTACAATTCTTCATCTATGTATAACCTTCCATCCCTGAGCGTTAACGGCCAGCGCCATCAGAACCCTTCCCGGCTGGCGGGAAACAGATTAACGGCCGACCCCATAAAAAACAATAATAAAATCGGGTCTGGCATCACGGCGGTCAGAATCTTTTATTCCTTTTTATTGTTTATTGGATTGTTTGTGTGGTAATAAAAAGGTCCATTTGAAAATTGTTAGACGGCTGATTAACCCCGCAGCAACAGGAGTGTGTGATGAAATTAAAAAACAGTTTTGCGCTTATTCTGATTCTTTTGATGGTTTTCATTCTGCCGGCGTGTAAAACTTTGAAAATGACCCCGATACATAAGGCTGCGGACCAGGGGCAGGTTGATGCGATCAATCAATTGCTTGCCGACGGCGTGGAAGTCAACGCTGCCACCGAGGAAGGGGTGACGCCTTTGTTTATCGCCTCCATGAGGGGACATGAAGCGGTTGTCCGGGGGTTGATCGCCAAAGGGGCGGACGTTAATGCGGCCGTTAAACAGACATTTACGTTTGAAGGCGAGACCATAAACGAAGGCCAGACACCGCTGATGGCGGCTCTCGGCAATAACCATCCGGATATAGCAAAAATTTTGATTCAGGAAGGCGTGGATGTGAAAGCAGCCGACATCAATGGCACCACCCCGCTTTTAATTGCCGCAGGCATAAATGATCCGGATATTGTCAAAATGCTTATTAAAAAGGGGGCGGATGTCAATGCCCGGGGTGAGGATGGGACGGACGCTTTGATGATTGCCGCGTTAAATGGTGACGCGGCAATGGTGAATTATCTGCTGTCCCATGGTGCGAATCACCAGACAAGGGCCGCAAAAGACAGCACGGTCGAAGGGGAGCCTGTATTTGAAGGCGTCACGACCCTGATGATTGCCGCTGGCGCCGGGAATATGGATAATGTGGTTGCGATGATTGACGCTGGTTTGGATGTGAATGCCGTGAGCAAAAAAGGTGCGACGGCCCTTATGGCTGCGGCTGTACAGGGTCATCTGGATATCGTGGAGTTGCTGATCGCCAGCGGTGCGGATGTGAATGCGCGCACCATTGAGCCGTTTAATATTGGAAAAAGAGCGATTCACAAGGGCGTTTCCCCGCTCGGTGAAGCGGCTGTGGCCGGTCATGCGGATGTTGTCAGGTGTCTCATTCAAAACGGTGCGGATGTGAACGCCAAGGATGATTTCGGCATGGATGCGCTTTTTTTTGCGGCAGACAATGGGCATCTGGAAGTGGCGCAAATATTGATTGAAAACGATGCGAACCTTTACGGCATTGATTCCGGCAGAACAGCCCTTGATGCGGCAAAGCATAATGGTCATGATGATATTGCCGAACTTATCCTGGAGGCCCGGATGAAATTGGAAGAAAAGAATAAAAAGTAAAACGCCTGCTTACGAGATGATCATGACGGGTTTGCCAATAATATCCGGAAGGGGGAGCACGCAAAGTCCCTTTTCGGAAAGACCCGCCAGGATGCGGTCAATTTCTTTCAGCCATACAGGGATTTGGGTGCTGTGGGAATTGCGGGGAGGCCGGACATCATGAAGCAGGAGGATGTCATCTTTGCGAATTTTTTTTAAAATTTTTTTTGAAAGGTTTTTGAGCCGCCGGTTGCCAGCATCCATCCCTCGGCAACTGTAATGAACGCAAAACAGGTTTTGTTTTTCGAGAATCCCCCCAAGGCGGGGGTTCACGATCCCGGCCGGCGGGCGGAAGGCAAGCGGAATAATCCCGAATTGTTTTAAAAGCGTTTGCGTGGACGCGATTTCCCGGGAGAGTTTTTTTTCAGATTTTAGCATAATCATGACATCATGCGTAAACGTATGATTCCCAATGGAATGCCCTGAAAATAAGATGTCTTTGATAAGGTGCGGGTATTTTTCGGCTTTTTCGCCCACAACAAAAAAGGTGGCCGTCATCTCATATCTGGCAAGCAGCCGGAGCAGCAGCGGGGTTGTCAGCGGGTCCGGGCCATCATCAAATGTGATGGCCACCGCCAGCTTGCCGGAAGTCCCGCAAGCGATGACGGGCAAGAAAAAACCGGTCCGGGGAAAAAACGGGGCCATCAGGCAGGCAATGACAAATATCCACAGCGGAATTGCCGCTCCGATCGGGTAAAAAAAGAAGCATCCTGCGGATAGCGCAAAGGCAAAGAGCCCGGCAGCAAGCGCAGGAGAACCGCCTAATTTTCTCATTTAATCAAATATTCCCAGAGCGGGCCCGCATGGCCTCTGGCGTGCATTCGCGAAACAATTTTTTCAGTCAGTTCCCCGCCGGCCCCCACAACCCAGTTTGAATGGTTTTTGGCCCGCGCCTTTACCGTTTTTTCAATGTCTGTTAAAGAAATCGAATCCGGGTTAAAAAAACAAGGTGCCAGCAGGTCTTGATCTTCCGTTATTTGTCCGGATTCCCGGGCGATATCAAACAGCCGGGTATAGGGATAAATGCGCATCCCAAAAAACATAAACAGCACGGTCTGATCCAGCCGTTCGGCATTCTCCAGGGTTTCCACAACCGTTGCGGGGCTTTCTTCCGGCGCGCCGAAAAGAAAAAAATGGCAGACATGAAGGCCCGCGTTATTTGCGGCCTTGTGTGCATGGAAAACATCTTTGCATCGAAACGGTTTCCGGCAGGATTGCAAAACAGGATCCGATAATGAATCCGTGCCGAACTCAACATGGGTCATGCCGGATTCCGCTAAAATTTTGAAATAGTCATCCGGGGGATGGGTCGGTGCAATAAACGCCCCCCAGGGAATGGAAAGCCTTGCCTTTTGAAATTCACGCGCCACTTCCATGCTGTATGGATAATCGGAATTGAACGCGGAATCGGTGATAAATATAAATTTAGCCCCTGCCGCCTCCAGCATCCGGGCGGTTTCCGCCACTTCCCTGGGCGGCACCATCCGCAGGCGGTTTCCCTCGATATGCGGATAGGTGCAGTAAATACAGCGAAAATTGCAGCCTCGCTTGGTTTGAAGATTCATCATGCCGCCGTGTTTCAGATAATACCGGACATGGGACGCATCCGCGTCAAAATGTCTTTGAAAAGAATGATTCCATGGCGGAGGTATCGTTTCTTTCGCATCCCTGGCAATGACGCCCGGAAGCGTAGAGAGGTCTTCGTTTTTTTCATAGGCCTTTAAAAACGCAGCAAATCGTTCGCCTTCCCCAATGATGCCAAAGTCGGCCTGAAGCGCTTTCATCATTTTTTCCGGGAAAATGGTAAACCCGCTTCCCCCCAACACAACCGGGGCCTTGGTCACATCCCGGATCATATCGATGATTTCCCGATATTTTTCAATAAACCCTTTGGGGTTCAGTACATCCGTATTGTCCACATTTCGAATGGATATACCGATAATGTCCGGGGAGATCCCTGAAAGACGAGTCTTAAACGCATCCGGATTTTTAATGGTATTCATGTCCAGCACGTCTACCTGATGATCCGACCGGATTGCCCCGGCAACGTAGTCCAGTCCCAACGGATATACCGGATATGGGTTTGTTTCAGTGTTGGCTGAAATGAGCAGCACTTTCATGAGGGCCAGACCTCGATGGCGGTGATCATGGACCCGGCGCCCAAAACCAGAATGCCTTTGTTATTTAAAAAAAGGTCTTTTCCCTCGCAGAAAATACCCGGAATAAAGCCCTCTTTAACCAGATGAACGGCTATGGTCACCGCCACGGCGGAGGCTGATGCAAAATTACCGATGAATTTTCTGTAATCGATAACCGGCATGCGTATGCCCGAAACAGACAGGAGTTCATCCATCTGCGCTTCGGCAATGGACCGGTATGCTTCGGGAATGCCCGCCAAAATCGCCCCAAAACGGTCCTGTATTTTTCCCGTCCCCCCCAAGTGATCAATAAGCGAGGAGATAACAAATGATGACCGATTCGCCAGTTGATAAAAAGCCGGGCAGACCCGTAAGCCTGTATCGCCTTTTTTCAGACAGAGCGCGCCGCCGCCGTCGGAAAAGACCGGATTTTTCGCAACGGATGCGTCAATTAACGGTGATAACCGGTGCTGAAATTCATCGGCGCCCACCACTAAAACAGGGTTTTCATTTTCAGGCGCTAAAATGCTGGCGGCTATTAATGCCTGTTCAAAGGAATAATTTCCCCCGGTCATGGTGATATTCGGGCCGGTGACGCCATGCATCATGGCGATTTGCCCGGCCGGCGCATTATGCACGGACCCGATAAAATCCATGGGGCTGGAGAGCTTCTCGTTATTCTGATAGAGTTTCATTAAAAAATCATCGGTTTCGGAAAGTGACCCCCAGCCGGTTGAAAAAAACACGGCGGATGGCGAACCTGCTGGAGCTGAATCTTCAAGGGCAGCCGAAGCAAGGGATAAACTGATTCTCGGCAGCCGTTTGAGCCGGCGGATCTGTTTTTTAGGAAGATTGCACGAGATAACGGAATCAGAGAGCATCCCCTGGCAGGATTTCCCGGAAAAAAACGCGGCCATGGTGGCGGCGGTTTTGCCCGCCCCGGTAATGCAACTGCTGCCGGCAACCACCAGAGAATGGGGTTTTTCAAAACGATTCACCGGAGTCTTCCGGGGTCTGCCGAGAACAATCGCGGCATTGTTTCCGCCGAACCCGAAAGAATTTGACAGGATCGTGTCAATTTTTTCTTCCATGGGTTTGGCCACAGGGGATAAATTGAGCTTCGGATCAAACTCGCGCCATCCGGTATTTGCCGGAATCAGGTTTTCTGAAAAACATATCGCGGATATTGCGGTTTCGATGGCGCCGCTTGCGGCAAGGGAATGACCGGTCGCCCCCTTAATGGACGAAACTTTTGGCGGATGTTCACCGAAAAGCCGGTTAATCGCCAGCGCTTCCGACAAATCGTTGTCCATGGTTCCGGTTCCGTGTAAATTGATATAATCAATATCCGCAGTGGAGAGACCGGCTTCCTTGACGGCTGCCGCCATTGCTTCCATCGCTCCCCGCCCTTCCGGATGCGGCGTTGTCTCATGATAGGCGTCACATGAAAGCCCGGTTCCAAGAATCTCGGCCACTGCATTTTTTGGGATTTCATCGGATTGTTCAAGAAGCATCATGGCGGCGCCTTCGGCAACGCACATTCCTTTGCGGTTGAGGTCAAAAGGATGGGGGCCGCTTGAATCAATGAGTTGCAGCGCGTTAAAGCCGTGATACGTCAGCCGGCAAAGCGCATCCGCGCCGCCCGTCAGCACCCGTTTTGCCAGCCCGCTTTCCAGCAGTTTCACAGCAAGGATGATCGCCGTCGTGCCGGAGGAGCATGCCGTGGAAACGGTTAAAATAGGGCCTTTGCACTTGCAGAAACGGGCGATGGTTTCGGTCACGGAACTCGGAGAATGATACCGGTAATCCAGCGACGCATAACCTTCCGATTTTAAATTTTCTTCGGTTTTGAAAATTCCGCCGGTGGTCACGCCGATAACCACAGCGTCCGGCCAATTTTGTCCAGTCTCCGCCAGCGCATCTTTTGCCGCCAGCAACGCCAGTTGGTGGGCTCTGGGGATGTCCCTGTCCGTAAAAGGGTGAGTGACTTCTCCAACCGGAAGGGGCGGGGTATGGGGAACGGAAAACAGGGTTAAGGGACGGATACCGGTCTGGTTTTTACAAAGCGCGGAGATTGTTTCCGCCCATCCATGTCCAAGGGGGCTGATAATCCCGATTCCCGTTAAATAAATACCCATAGAATTTGATTGTGATGTCTCACTTCCTATCTGACTTCGTTTTGAACTTGTTTTTTATTTTTTCCGAGGTGGTTGTGACTTGATATAGTTTCGCTTTAAAACGGGCATCTGATTTGGCGACTTTTACCATATCTTCCATATCCTCAAAATTATCCTCGATAAGCGCCGTTAATTTTTCATCTGGTAATTGCGCTAAAATTTTTTCCCGGTCCCCTGCATTTAAAATCGATAATAAATAAAAAATATTTTTCGCCTGGATGAGCTCAAATTCTATATCGCCAATTCCCGCATCGCATTTTTTCTGATGGTGCCTGTCTTTCACCTTTGCATTTAATAAAATCGCCTTATCCGCTGAAAAGGCCTTCAATTCCGGGTCTTCCAGATATATTAAAGGGATTTCGATATTATTTTGAATATCACGTTGTTTTTCATCTTTGGGGATGGGCTTGACTTCTATCTTCTTTTTTTGGGTGATCAGTTTTATGCGAAACGGCGATTCACAATAGGAGTCATAAAAAAAATACAGACTGCCATCCGCGTCTTCATACAGGGATCTGTCATACCCGCTCACCCCGAAACTTTCTTCCATTCGATACAAGGTGCAGTTATCAAACAGCTCTTGATCTATAGCGCGAGCGTTTAACCCGGATAACTGCATTTTTGATGTGGCATTCACCCGTTTAAACGGGACGCAGCCCGCGGATGACATTAAAAAGATACATACGATCAGGAAAGTGAATTTCTTCATTGCGATGCCCTCGTTTTATTTATGCGGTATCGGTGGATGATATTTTCCTTTTGGTTAAATTTGCATCTAATAACAAAATTGCTGTTATTTTGGCAATACATATTACGATGGGTTCCGCCGCGCCTCCAGAAGCTCCAGTTTCAGAGAATAACCAAAAATTCCGGGCTTGGTGATTTCATACATGGACGGAATGCCACTGTTTTTTTCTGAAAAGCGCTGATGGTTTTCGCCCCTGTAATACGCTTTAATGGTTTTAATCAGCTTGTGACAGGTATTGTACTGATGGATTTCCCAGTCGCCGTTTTGATGGGTCGTCACGTCAATGGTCATGCCGTTTTCCTGTTTATAACGGCAGATACCGGCCTCCGGCGTCAAATGGCCCGCATCAATGAGGGCTCCGGATGGTTTAAAAAGCGCCAGCCTGATATCGTCGATGGTGTTTTGGGCAAATGTTATTGAATCAAAAGGGGGAATGCTTCTGTGGAGGATCATTTTCCGATTGTATTCTGCTTCAAGTAAAACCATCCCCTCAATGGTCATGATGGCGAAATGGATGGTTCCGGTATCGGGCCTTATGGTTGTGACGCCGATGGCGACATGGATATCCCCGTTCGGCAGAATCGATGTCAGGGAATGAACCAGTTGTATCCGGTGCTCCGGGAAAAGCGCCCGGCAGCCGCAATCAATAGAATCGTACCTATCCGCCTCCGCCTTTTTTATATGCGGAAGACTGCAACAGGATGCTGAAATAATGATAAATAATGCGAAGAAAAAAATTTTTGCATGTTTCATCCGGCTTGTCCTTAAAGCTTACCCCAATGATTTATGGCAGGCTTTGCCATAACACATTCACCGCCAAAAAAAAACCAGCATTCCCGGTTTTTTGGTAATGTCGGCGCCTGGAAATAATAATTGAGTTTAAAAGCCGCTTTTGATATTGACGTCAGAAAAATTATACATGCAATTTAAAAAAAGGTATATTGAATGACGCGAGAAGAGGTCGTAAATAAAATTCTTGCCGTTTTTGAGGAAGAATTTGAAATCATAAACCCGGGACTGGATGATGATTTGCGGGAAGTCCACGAATTTGACAGCATCGATGCCATTGAACTGCTTATTGAAATCGAAAATTTTCTTGACGCGGAGCTGACCCAGGATGAAAAAAAAGCCGCCATGGGAATCCGGACCATCAATGATATTTGTGATTATATCATGACCCTGGCGGTAACGCATACGGAGTCTGAATCGTGAACAGACGTGTCGTGATCACTGCCGCATCCGCCATCACCCCCATCGGCCATTCCAAAAAAGAAATTATCCATAGTCTTTTGAACGGGGTTTCCGGGGTTAAACCGCTTCGCACGGATAATCTGTTGACGCGGTATATACATTCCGGTGTATTCGGGACCGTGGATTATGAAATTGCCTTTGATTTCAAGCGTCTGTACCGCAAAACCATGGGGCCGGTGGCGTTATACGCCTGCCAGGTGGCAAAGGAAGCCCTGGAACAATCCGGGCTGCAACCGGAATTTATCACCTCGGGCCGTTTGGGGGTTGCGTTTGGGTCCACCCATGGCAGCCCCACGGTTCAGCGTGAAATCTACGGCAAATTTTTCAGCGGATCCAATGAACGGTTTGCGTCCATCGGGGCTGTTGATTATTTAAAGTCCATGGTTCATACCACCGCCGTGAATATCACCAAAATGTTCGGCATCACCGGCCGGGTTATTTCCTCTTCCACTGCCTGCACCACCAGCAGCCAGTCCATCGGGTTTGGATATGAAACCATCAAATTCGGCATTCAGGATGCCATGCTCTGCGGCGGCGCGGACGAATATGACACCACCACTGTAGCGGTATTTGATAACCTTCTGGCCTGCTCCACCGGATTTAACGGCACGCCCCACCGGACGCCGCGACCCTTTGATGCGGACCGGGACGGTCTGGTGGTGGGAGAGGGAGCCGGAGCCGTGCTTCTGGAAGAATATGAAAGCGCAAAAAAACGAGGGGCGGTCATCCTGGCCGAAGTTATCGGCTTTGCCTGCAATAACAATGGCGGCGACCTGATTTTGCCCAATGTCAACGGCATTACGCAAACCCTGCAAATTGCATTGCGGGACGCCGGCATCCGTCCCGACGAGGTGGATTTTATATCCGCCCACGCCACCGCCACCAAGATGGGGGACGTGATCGAGGCCAAGGCCATCCACGCGGTCTATGGCGAAAATTCGCCATATATCAGTGGGTTGAAGGGGTATATGGGGCATACCATGGGCTCCTGCGGGGCCATTGAAACTATTTTGACCATGTATATGATGGAACAGGGAATTATCGCGCCCACCCTGAACCTTGAAAATATTGATGATCGTTGCGCCATGATACGTCATGCGACGACATTGATGGAACACCCCATCCGCATTGCCGCCATCCAGAATTTCGCTTTTGGCGGCGTGAATACCTGTCTGCTCATCAAGAAATTTGAATAACCCGCTCCGTGAATTCCAGGCGGTCATGATGTTTTTATTCAACCATATAAAACCCGTCATGGACCCCCTCGTCACCGCCCTGGCATGGATGTATTATATCGGTGGATATCTGGTTTTTTTCTGGCCCTTTCACCTCTGGGCGTATTTTTTCGCAACCAATCGGGAACGCGGTTTTCAAAAGGTAAATCGCCGGATATACCAGAGTTTTTTTTTCGTATTGCGTGCGATCACGCCGGGCCTGAAACTGAATATTCCCAGTGATGTATCGGCCATCCGCTCATCGGTGATTGTCTGCAATCACTTGTCTTTTTTAGATCCCATCCTGCTGGCCTCCCTTTATGACCAGCAGAAAACCATTGTGAAAAGCAGCCTTTTTAAACTGCCGGTGTTTGGCTGGCTGTTAAAGAATTCCGGGTATCTGCCGTCCGAGTCCGGCGGGGATTTTTTGAACTTGATACTGGCGCGTATGGCGGACATGCCAGGTTATCTGGCAGGAGGAGGGAATCTGTTTGTTTTTCCGGAAGGCACCCGGAGCCGGAGCGGCAACATCGGGACGTTCAATAAAGGGGCGTTCAGCATCGCCCGAAAATGCCGGGCCCCCATTGCCGCGCTGCGCGTCAAAAATACCGGCAAGCTTTTTTCGCCGGATAAAATTTTGTTTAATACCTGTATTGACACCACCATTTCCCTTGAGTTGATCGCTCTGATAAAACCGGCCTATGATGACGATGATTTCTCCCTTGCCCGTCTGATGGAGAGTGTTCAGGCGCTTTACCGGGACATGGATTGAAACAATAACGCCGCTTATCCGGATGAGGCTTTCGTGACTGACGATTCATTTGCGTTTCCAGAAAAAAAGGTGATAATCATCGGCTCCGGGATCGGGGGGCTTTCCTCCGGTATCATCCTGTCCATGCTCGGTTTTCAGGTCACCATTATCGAAAAAAACCGTGAGCCCGGCGGTATGATGCGCAGTTACACCCGAAGCGGCATTGCCTGCAATGTGGGAGTTCATTACCTGGGATCTTTGGATAAGGGGCAGATGCTCCATCGTCTGTTTGATTTTCTGGGGGTCACCGGGCAGATTCCGGTCAAGCGCATGGGGGCAGGCGGCGTTATCGACCGGTATTATATGGATTCGGATATGCTCCCAAATGGCATGTTTGATATGCCTGAAGGTCTGGACGCATACGAATACAACCTTCATCACGCCTTTCCCCGTGAGAGGAAACAGATCGCCGCGATCATGGAAAATCTGCGCAGCGCGGCCCGTAAAATCAATTCCCTGGAATTTCTGTTTGCCGGTCAGAATGATTTTGAGATACTGGACCATTCAAAGCCCATGGGAGAACTGCTGAGTCAGTGGCATTGTTCGCCGGGCCTCCGGGCCGTGCTGGGGGTGCCGGCAGCCTGGATCGGCGTGCCCTTGTCCGCCTGCCCGTCCTTTTATCACAATATGGTGCTGTCTTCCTACCTGCTGTCTTCGTGGCGGCTGGAATGCAGCGGCGCGCACATGGCGGACGTGTTCGCTGAACGCTTTGCATCCCTGGGCGGCCAGATCATCACCAATGACGCCGCGGAATTGGTGCTTGTCACCGACCGCCTGGCAAAAGGGGTTCGGCTTGTGTCCGGCCGGGAACTTCATGCGCCGATTATCATCGGCGCGGTCCATCCGAAGGTAGTTCTTGCAATGCTGCCGGAAAATGCCGTGAGACCATCTTATCGCAAACGCATCACACATCTGGAAGACACCCACGGCATCAGCGCCGTGCATGTGTCGGTGGATGCCGCTGATCATCCGGCGCTGGATCATAACCTTTTTAAAATTCAAACCCTCACTGAAGGCAATATTGCGGACATGATTTTTTATCAACTTCGGGAAAGCGAACAAAAGGGGAGAAATCTTCTAAGCATCCTTCTCGAAGGACAGGACAATCTATGGGAAAAATGGACCGGCTCCCACACCGGATGCCGGGGCCGGGAATATCAGGAAGCGAAAACCCGGGAAGCGGAAAAAAGGATATTCGAGGCAGAGGCTCTGTTCGGTTCCCTGGGAGAGTATCAAATACTGGATATTTACACGCCGCTATCCATCAGGGACTGGGTGGGCAGCCCGCAAGGCTCTGCTTACGGGGTTCAGCGATCCTCCAAACAAATTCTTTCTGCGGCCCTTCTTAACCGGACGGCCGTCAAAGGGCTGTTCCTTGCCGGCCAAAGCGTGCTGGCTCCCGGCATTCTGGGCGCCATCATGGGATCCTTGGTCACTGTAAAATTTATCATCGGTCCAAAGTGGTTTAGGAAGGTTTTTTCTGATTTGCAGAAGGCTGAGTTATTCCAGATCCCGGAAATCGTTCATGTCTGAAAGACGGGTTAATTCTTTCTGGTACCGCTTCTCCCACCCGTCCCGGGCAATACTGCGGTCGATGAAAAACTTTAATACCGGTTTGACGGCAAACATCCAGAGCCAGATCCAGGCCAGTCCCTTGCTCCTGGCCCATTTGGAAGGCTTCCACCATCCCAGCGTTACCTGACGGTGATACCAGAAGAGATATTGCAACTCTTCCGAATCCAGATGCCGGGTTTTCACATTGGCCCACAGCCCGTTGTATTTTTTATAATTATGTTTATTGGTGACAAGGCCTTTGTCGATCAGATCCTGGCGCATATCCGTCTTTGGGTAAGGCGTCAGGATCTGAGCGTAGGCGCTGTCTGCTTCAATGGCATTTAAAAACTGGTAGTTTTCCCTGATGGAGGTTTCGTCATCCTCCGGAAAGCCGAAAATGAGTCCGCCAATGACCATGATGTCATATTTGTGGCAGATCTCCACGGCTTTGCGGGAAGCGTTCACGATATTGCCTTTGCCCGCGGATTCCAGATTTTTCCGGGAGGCATTTTCAATGCCCAAAAACACGGATTTAAAACCAGCCTGGGCCATTTTGCTGACCATTGCCTCATTTTGCGCCATGGAAATACAATCCGCCTGGACAATGAGATTCAGTTTCTTGTATTTTCGCTTAATGATGGCATCGCACAGGGAGATGACCCGCTCCGGATTCAGCACCATATTGTCATCAACAATAAATACCCACCGGGTTTTGCGGTTGTAATAAATATCATCCAGGTCCGCCAGAATACGTTCAAACGGATAGGTACGAAACGACCGGCCATACATGTGCCGCATGCTGCAAAAAGTACATCCCCGGGTGCAGCCCCGGGAGGTCTCCAAGAGCTCCATCCTGGAATACATGAAATGATATCCCCAGGTCAGCCGCCGTTTGTCTCGAATCGGCAGTTTCAAGCGGGACAAGTCAAGATTTTCGCCCCTGGGGTTGTGGATAAACCGGGTTCCGGTTTTATAGGTGAGAGAGGGGATGTCCTCAATCCGGTCATTTCCCGCCAGGGCATTGACCAGCCGTCGAAAGGCTTCCTCACCCTCGCCGCGAATCATGAAATCAATCAGCCGGCTCTCGGGTAATGCCGCAATTTCTTCATTCATCAGGGTGGCATGATATCCGCCGATGGCAATTTTTACATCCGGCAGCACATTTTTGATTAACCGGATGATTTTGATGCAGGTGTCGTATTGCCATGCCATGGCCGACACGCCGACGATATCGGCTCTAATTTTAAGTAGTATTCCGGTGATATATTTTTTAAGCCGCCTGCGTTTGCGAATCAGATCGACAATATAAACTTCATGCCCTTCATCGATGTTTCCGCCGACACAGGCAATGCCATGACCGGGCAGGTGAATGGCGGATTCATGAATCACCAGGGGCGCAACATCGGGCATTGACATCAATATGACTTTCATTTATCCTCGCATGACGTTTCATTTGACACGTATTTGTAATGCGGATATTTTAACAAATTTTGAAAAACTTCAACCACTAATTTTAAGTCATGACAAAATTTAATCCGTTTGCATGCCACTAATATTTTTTTTAACCATGGGAAAATGATGCAAAATTTTATTGAAGAAGTGAAAGAAAAAATAATCGAAACCCTGTACCTGGAAGATGTTCAGAAAGACGATATTGACGTGGATGCCCCCCTGGTGGGCGGAGACCTGGGGATTGACTCCATTGATGTGCTGGAACTTGTCATGATGATCGAAAGTGACTATGGGGTTATCATCGACAACAAGGAACTCGGCGAAAAGGTTTTTTCTTCTCTAAGATCCCTGGCCGAGTATATTCAATCCAACCGCAGTGCGTCCTAAAATCGAACCCATGGAAAAACTTTATGAAATTTAAACTGATCTATCCCAAGTGGTCTAAAATGGAAAGGCAAACGGAATTCCATTTGCCGCCTCATGGTCCGGTTGTTTTTGCCGCAGCCTTGCCGGAAGATATTGACGTTGAATTTACAGATGAGAATGTCGAGCCGATCAATTTTGACGATCCGCCTGCTTTTGTCGGGATTTCCATGATGTTGACCATCCAGGTGCGGCGGGGACTTGAAATCGCGGATATTTTCCGCAAAAAAGGAGTGAAGGTCATCTTTGGCGGTATTGCGACCATGCTTCACGCAGAGGAAGTGATGCAGCATGCCGATGCCGTTTTTCTGGGTGAAGCGGAAGGCAGAATGACGGAAGTATTCAATGATTTCAGAAACAATCGGCTTCGCAGGGTCTACGATTATTTAAATGAACAACCGCCGATTGAAAGGGTTGGTACGGCCAGACGAGATATATTAAATCGCGATTTATATAATTATAAAGGCATCCAGATGGTGGATTTGGTTCATGCCTCCAGAGGCTGCCGATTCAATTGCTATCCCTGTGCGGTGGCGTATCTGGGCGGCCGTAAATTCAGACCCCGTCCTATTGATAAAGCCATCGCCGAAATGGCGAGTATTGACAATAACCGCTTGTTTATTGTCGATAATTCCCTGGCCCAGGACACTCAGTGGGAAATGGATCTTTTCCGGGAAATGATTCCCCTGAAGAAAAAATGGTGCTCCCATCCCATCGAGGACAACCCGAAAGTTCTTGATCTGGCGGCCCAGGCAGGGGCGTGGTACGTTTATCAGGCGGTTTTTGACACATCCCAATATATTCGGGACAGAATCAAGCGGTATCATGATCATGGCATCGGCGTTGAAGGCACCATTCTGCTGGGGCTGGACACGCACACGGAAGACTTTATTAAAGAATTCATTGATTTTTTACTGGAAATCGAGCTGGACCTTGCTGAGTTTACTGTATTGACCCCGTTTCCGCATACCCGGGCATTTGAAAAACTCCAGTCGGAAGGCAGAATTTTCACTTATGACTGGGATAAATACACCGCCGATCAGGTGGTGTTTCATCCGAAACATATATCTGCTGAACGGCTGGATGAATTATTGTCCTATGCCTGGGATACGTTTTATAAAAGTGAATCCCAGCAAATGAAGATGTCCAGGCTTTATCAAAAAGTCATTGCCAAAGAAAAAGCCGATAACTCGTATACCCCAAGAAAAAGAGAACTCGTCAGACAGGCTTTTGGGCAAAAGATCAGATAGGAAGGAAGCGGAGCATCGCAGTCAGGCTAATGCTGTTAGCCTTCGCAAGCCGATGCCTCGTATGCTACACCAGACGTTTTTCCGCCCCAAGCACAGCCTCGTAATCTGGCTCCTCGTTGATTTCCTCATACCTTATATTATATCTGCCTTTTGTAAAGGGAATTGCGGAAAATTATGGAAAATCCGATGCTTTTCCTTGACACCACTATAAAGTCAGTATAAATTTAGTTCCCAGAAGTTCCTGACGAATAACCTTTTTTCTCTCTGCGGCAAAGGTGATCATCATCGAACGAACAGATTCCAACGCCGGATTTGAAAAGACACGGCCCCCACCGCTTTAGCGCTTCTTTTTTTATCATAAACAGCCATGCCAGCCCTTTTGCCCTTTTTTTGTTCATTTATTGAACATTGTTTTTGTATTTAAACCCCTTTTTGGGTGTTACTGGTTATCATGATAGATAAACACGAATCATTCAGGCTAATAAGATAAGGAGGTGATGGCACACACAGCAACGGAAAACCGATCCCGGAATATTTTCACCATACCTGAATTAAAAAAAGGAGAAAAAACGATGAAAAAAATCATTTTCAATCTATCGCTCATTTTACTGTTCAGCGTATTTTTAGCCGGCTCCGCAACAGCGGCCACTGAGGACAGGGCCACCCAGATTACGAAAGATGTTCTGGCCGGTCCCGGCAGCATTGAAATTCAGACGGATAAGCAGATTTTTATGAGTTTCGGAGCCCGCACCCGATTGATCCCGACTAGTGAATCGAATTATGACTTCGGCATTGAAGATGACCTGAAACCGCCGTTCTCACTCCTTGGCGGGGCTCTGGATCCAGGCTTTTTCAAGGTGCATGCCAATGAATCCGGGTGGATCAACAATAATTATATCCGCAACGAAACCCAGATATATTTTAACGCGCTGCCTGAAAACCGGTCATGGAGTTTTTATACAGCCCTGGAATTCGATCGGCCCCTGGACAATTCGTCGGCAGATGAAAGGGGCGGCAGGGATTATAAAACCAGCAATTTCGGTCTGGAGCGGGTCCACGGCACGTTTAAGCTGCCCAATAACATGCGCTTCCACGGTGGTGTGGATATCTGGGGCGTGGATGTTCTGGATGCCGCAGGACTGGTTTACGGAGATGACAATCCCGGATTCTGGCTCACCGGAGATTATGAAAACGTCAGTTTTAATGTTGGTTATTTTAAATTGTCCGACCACAACTGGGGCACCATGGACGATATCAATAACCTGGAAGGCAAAAATTCTGACCGCGACCTTTATGCCGGTTATATGACCTTTAAGCCGTCGGAAGGCCAGAAATATCAGCCGTTTTATGCATATGACCGCATCCGGGATGTTGAGACGGGCTCGTTTTTGCAAAACAGCATTTTAAAACCGAAGGGTTTGATGCCCAGAGGCGCCACCCCGGAAACGGATTCCCACCATGTCGGCGGTTACTATACCGGTGAATTCGGCATGCTGGAACTTTTCCTCGAAGGCGTCTATCAGTTTGGTAAGGCCGACAATACCGGTCTGGCCCAGGATGATTTCGATATTTCCGCCCATGCGTTTTCCGGCGATCTGGCCCTCAAGTTTGATGACATCGTCGGCTATGGACTGAAACCGCATATTGGCTTTATGTACACATCCGGAGACGATGACCCGTTGGATGATAAGCTGGAAGGCTATACCGGCGTGGAAAACGCCCAGCGGTTTTCCCAGTATTTCGGCGGAGAAAACACCATTATCGGCGACACCAACTTTGTGCTGGGCAGCGTGCTTTATGGTTATCTGCCGGAATTATACGGCAACGGCACACCGGTCTTCACCGGCGGTCTTGAAAATTTCGCGGGCGCTGGCAACGGCCGGGGGGATAATCCCGGCTTGACCGTGGGCAGCATGGGCATCACCATCAGCCCGGAAATCTATCTAATTTTCCGCACCAACCTGAACGCTTTCTGGTGGAATGAAGATATTATGGTCAACAGTTTCGCCAATCCGGCGGTTTTCACCAAAGTGGACTCAGGCTATACCGGAACGGAATGGGACAATGAATTAACCCTGGCCACCAGCAAAAATAGCTTCATCAAAACCCATGTTTCCTTTTTCTTACCCGGCGGCGTGATCGAAGACGTCACCAGCGCCCTGACACCCTGGCGCCGGGGGTAATGCCGGGAGCAGAATCGGATGAAGTGGCCACGCGTCTGGGCATGGAATTTATCTGGATGTTTTAAACGCAGGTGGATAGGCTGAAGGCTGAAGGTAAATAGGACGGCCGGAAAGAATTGCTTTTTAAAAAATGATTCATTCATACCGCCCCGCAGCCTGAATAACCTGATTGATGATTGCATTTTTACGATGGCGGTTTCCGGCTGGAAACCGCCATTTCTTTTTGTTGACAGCCGCATATATAAATCGATAATCTAAACATTTTTGAATTATCTGGGGGCATGGGCAGAATAATGACATGCAGGGTTGAAATATTAGACAGTGACGGCGGGGATTTGTTTGAGGCGGCTGATCCGGAAAAAATTTCCAGGCAGAGTTTCCTCTGGAAAAGGGATATTCAGAGCCACCGCCCCTGGATCCGCGTGAATTCTCCCGGAAGTGACCAAACGGGCGTTGCTTGGGCATGGACGTCCGGACAAACGGACAAACCGGTATCCGAGCGTTTTGAAGATATGCCCGGAATTTTGGTCTGCGGATGCTGCGCCTCAACCATGAACGCGGCCTGGCGGTTTCTCGAAACAGGGCGGATGCGGGTATGGGATTCGGTAATGGCCGTGGAACAGACGGCGGGCCGCGGTCAGCATCAGCGCCAGTGGGTCTCCCCTGCCGGGAACATCCACGCGTCCTGGTGCTGGCCCGTACCGGAATCGAAAACAGATGTGGCGCCCAACTGGAAAAATTTGATGTCCCTGGTGGCGGGCTTTTTGTTCGCCCAGACGCTCCGGAAATTCGATGTGCCGGTGCAAATCAAATGGCCCAATGACCTGCTGATCCATGACCGGAAATTCGGGGGCATATTGATTGAAAACAGGGACGGCCATATCCTCGTGGGCTGCGGCATCAACCTTGCCTATGCGCCGGAAGACCGGCTGCTGCGGGATCAATTTGCCGCGCCGGCCACCCATTTGCATCGGGAAGGGTTTGACTTTACGCCGCTCGCCTTGTGGACAACCCTGGTGACCGAAGGTAAAGCCCTTTTTAACGCATTGGTTTATAACTCAGAACCTGCTGAATTTATAAAAATGATTGGCACCCGCATGGCATGGGTCGGGAAAAAAGTCGCCATCCGGGGATTAGATGATATTGTTGAAGCCGTGATCCTGGGACTCTCCAAGGACGGGGGACTTCGGGTGAAAAAAGGCAATGCAACCCACGTGATTTATTCCGGAAGTATTATTCCAGCTTAAAAGGATTTTTAATGAACATTCAGCCCAAAACATTCGATCAGGTGCAAACAGAGATCGAAGGCAAACCCATCGTTATCGCCAACCGGGGCATTCCGGCCAGGCGCATCAGCCGTTCCATATCCGAATGCCTAAACGGCGTTTCCATCATGACCGCCACGGACGTGGACAAAACCTCCCCGTCCACCCTGGGCGCGTTTGAGCTTCTGCTCCTGGGAGACGATCCGAACGCTTATTTGAACCTGGATCTTATCATCGAAAAATCCAAAAGCCGGGGAGCCATCGCCATCCACCCAGGTTGGGGATTTATCGCGGAAAATGAAAATTTTCCCGCCAAATGCGAAGAAGCCGGGATTGTCTTTATCGGCCCGCCCACGGACGCCATGCGAACCTTGGGCAACAAGGTGGATGTCCGGCGGCTGGCCAAAAAGCTTGGCGTTCCGGTGGTGCCCGGCTCCGAAGGCGCGGTCACCGTGGATGAGGCGAAAAAAATTGCGAGGGAAATTGGTTTTCCCGTGATGCTCAAGGCCGAAGGCGGCGGCGGGGGCCGGGGAATTTATGAAATTTTTTCCGAAGACCAGCTTGAATCCGCGTTTCAGAAAGCATCGGTCATGGCCGAAGTGTCTTTCGGCAACCCTCGCCTGTTTGTGGAAAAATTATTAATTTCCGTCCGTCATATCGAAATCCAGACCATCGCGGACCAGCACGGCAATGTATTTGCGTTTGACGAACGGGACTGCACGGTTCAGCGCAATCATCAGAAACTGGTGGAAATCACCCCGTCGCCCTGGCCGAAAATGACCGGCGCGCTGCGCAACCAGTTGAAGGCCTATTCCGAACAACTCATTAAAGCCGTGGGCTACCATTCCCTGGCCACTGTGGAATTTCTGGTGGATGCCATAGGTACGCCCTATCTGATCGAAGTCAATACCCGGCTTCAGGTGGAGCACGGCATCACGGAATGCCGGTACGGCATCGATCTCGTGGAAGAGCAGATCGCTGTGGCTTTCGGGTCCGTGCTGCGGTTTACGAAAGAAAACACCATCCCGTTTCAGCATGTCATGCAGGTGCGTATTAACTGCGAAGACCCCCAGAACAATTTTTCGCCCAATTCCGGCATGATCACTCGTTACACTTCTCCCGGCGGCCAGGGCGTGCGTCTGGATTCCTGCGTGACCGGCGGGTATGAATTTCCCTCCAACTACGATTCGGCGGCGGCCCTGCTCATCACCTACGGCAATTCCTGGATCAAAACCGTGAAACTCATGCAGCGGGCCCTGCGCGAATACATGATCGGCGGGGTCAAGACCACCATTCCCTTTCACAAGCAGATCGTCAAACACCCGGTTTTTATTTCCGGTAATTACGATACCCGGTTTATTGAGAATACCCCGGAGCTCATGGATTACCGGGACCAGGCCCCGGAGGCACTGCGCCTGTCGCGGCTGATCGCCGAAATCTCCGCCAAGGGCTTCAATCCGTATGTGGCCCTGGGCGACTACCGGGGACTCTCCGACAAGCGGGTGGGGCGGTTTGAAGTGGTGCTGCCGCCGCTCAAGGAATCCCCGAAAGAGTTCTTCTATCCCCGGTATGACCGGCAGGCGACCCTGGATTTTGTGAGGGACAGCGGATACGTGCATTTTTCCGACACCACCACCCGGGACATCACCCAAAGCAATTCCGGCAACCGGTTCCGGCTGGCAGAGGACCGGATTGTCGGGCCGTATCTTGACCGGTGCGGGTTCTTTTCTTTGGAAAACGGGGGGGGCGCCCATTTTCACGTGGCCATGCTGGCCAATATGACCTATCCGTTCACCGAAGCCCGCATGTGGAACGAATTCGCGCCTAAGTCCTTGAAGCAGGTTCTCATCCGGTCCACCAATGTCCTGGGCTACAAACCCCAGCCCAAGGGGGTTATGCGCCGCACCGCCGAAATGATCTGCGAGCATTACGACGTGATCCGGTGTTTTGATTTTCTGAATCATATCGAAAATATGCGGCCGTTTGCGGAAATCGTGATGGATTCCAGGCGCAATATTTTTCAGCCCGCCATTTCCCTTTCCTATGCCAAGGGATTTGACGTGGAACGCTATATGGATGTCACTGCTGAAATCCTGCGCATGACAGCGGATGTGGCGGGGGTGAGCGCAACGGAAGCCAGCCGGATGATCATTCTGGGATTAAAGGACATGGCCGGGGTGTGCCCCCCAAGGTTCATGCGGCAACTGATTTCCGAAATCCGGAAAAAATACCCGGACCTGATCGTGCATTATCACCGGCATTATACCGACGGCCTCTTTGTCCCGGCCGTGGGCGCGGCGGCGGAAGCCGGAGCCCATATTGTGGACACGGCCATTGGCGCATCAGTGCGCTGGTACGGCCAGGGCGAGGTGCTGTCCACCGCCGCTTATATTGAGGAAGAGCTGGGTTTAAAGACCCACCTCAACAAGGACATGATCCGGGACTGCAATTTTGCTTTAAAACAGATCATGCCGTATTATGACCGGTATTGTTCCCCGTATTTTCAGGGCATTGATTATGACGTGATTGAGCATGGCATGCCAGGCGGGGCCACCTCCTCGTCCCAGGAAGGGGCGCTCAAACAGGGATATATCCGTCTCCTGCCCTATATGCTCCGGTTTCTGGCGGGCACCCGTAAAATCGTCCGCTACCATGATGTGACGCCCGGTTCCCAGATCACCTGGAACACGGCGTTTCTGGCGGTGACGGAAGCCTATAAGCGGGGCGGGGAACGGCATGTGCGAAAAATGCTCTCCGTGCTGGATGTGGTGGCGACAGTGCCGGAAGAAAAACTGTCAGCCGATATCCTGGCCGACCGTCTGAAGCTTTACCGGGACAGCAATGATGCGTTCCGGAACCTGCTTCTGGGAAAATACGGAAAGCTGCCTTTAGGATTTCCGGCGGATTGGGTTTACTTCAGCGCATTTGGCAGTGAAGCGGAATGGGCGCTGAAAAACCGGACCGAAGTCTCGCCCCTTGATTTCCTGAAAGAGGTGGATATTGACGCGGAGCGTGAAACCCTTCAGGGACTGATCCGGCGGCAGCCGTCCGAAGAAGAGTTGGTGCTGTATCTCAACCATCCCGGCGATGCCCTGAAAACCATTAAGTTTCAGGAACAGTTCGGCGATCCGAATCAGGTGCCGCTGGATGTCTGGTTTGAAGGCCTTCGGCTTCGCAAGGAACTGGAATATACGGATACCACCGGAAAGCCCCATAAAATGATGATTTTAGACATTTCGGAGCCCCGGAAAAACGGCATGAGCGTGGTGCGGTATTTACTGGATTCTGAAATTTACACCCACCAGGTCAAGGTTCAAGAGCCAGATATTCGGGATGGAGCGGCCCTGGAAATGGCCGAGCCCGGAAATCCATATCATCTGGCCTCTCCCAGCAAGGGAGATCTGTGGGTCATGTATGTCACGGCGGGTGATTATGTGAAACAGGGAGATGAAATATTCAATATTTCCATCATGAAGCAGGAAAAATCCGTGTTCGCGCCTTTCGACGCCATGGTGAAACGGGTCTTAAAAACCGCCAATTATTCCGAGGACCGGAAAATGGTATCTGTCCAGGAAGGCGAACTACTGGTGGAACTGGCCCCGGCCCCCACCCTGTGCGGGTCATGCAGCCAGCCGGTGGCGTCTTCGGATTTTAAATTCTGTCCTTACTGCGGGGCTGGGAGATAGAGAGGAGCATCACCACCGGCAATAAGGATGGGCAATCAGATTGGCATTATAATATCTCATGTCATCCGTCACCTCCGCCCCTGCCCAGGGCGGAAGGATGACCTGCTGATTTTCATCCGCCAGTTCGATTTCCGCAATCGTAAGCCCGGCGTTGTCTCCTTCAAACACATCCACCGTCCATTCCGCGCCTGAAAAATTGACGGAATAGCGGATTTTTTCGATAAACGGCCGGACGCACAATTCTTCCAGCATCTGGGCCGCGTCCTTTAGTGGAATCGGGTATTCAAATTCCGATCTCACCATTCCCTTGTTTTCCCCTTTGACGGTCAGCCAGGCGTTGCCGCCGCTGACACGGACCCTCACCACCGTTCTGGCTGACGAGGGAAGATATCCCTGGCAAATACGGACGCCGGGGCCTGACGGACGCCAGAGATGGGTGTCCACGATAAATTTTCGCTCAATTTCTTTCGCCATGATTCCAATTTCCTGCGTAAAAAATATATTCGACACGCATTTGCCGGGTATGATATAAAAACGCCATGAAGATTGGACTTATTTCAGACACCCACGGCCTGCTGCGAAAAAGCGCCGTGAACGCATTAAAAAAAGTGGACATCATCATTCATGCCGGGGACATTGACACCCTGGAAGTGCTGACGCAGCTCTCCGCCATCGCCCGCGTCTATCCGGTGCGCGGCAATATGGACCGCCACCCGGAGCTGAAACATCTCCCCGGATATGAAATTGTTGAAGCCGGAGGGATTTTTTTGTATGTGATTCATGACCTGATGACAATGGATTTCGACCCGGCGGCTGGAATGGATGTGGTGGTTTCAGGCCATTCCCACGCCCCGAAGATTGCATACCAAGGCCGGGTCTTGTATATTAATCCCGGCAGCGCCGGCCCCAAACGATTTCAGCTCCCAATTTCCATGGGCCTGCTGGAAATCAAAGACGGCAAAATTACGCCGCGGATTATCGAACTGGATGGCTGACGATATCATAAACTATCCGAAATTGCACGCCAAATCATTTACTTCACATTAACCCAAAAGGAGACCCTGAAAATGATGAAATTTGCGAAAACCACTTTGACGCTGGCTGTTTGTCTATTTACTGTTTTTGCCTTTTCCGCAACCGCATTCGCCGATGACGTCACCGATTACATGGACGAAGCCGTAAAATTTTATAAGGAAGGAAAATTTACGGAAGCGGTGGACAGCCTCAATTTTGCGGAGCAGTTGATTCAGCAGAAAAAAAGCGCGGGCCTGGAAGCCTTTCTGCCGGAAGCAATAAAGGGCTGGACAGCGGAAGAAGCCACCAATACAGCGGCCGGCAACGCCATGATGGGCGGCGGCATTTCCGCCGAACGGTCCTATGCCAAGGGGGACAGTTCCGTCAAGGTGAATATCGTGGCGGATTCGCCGCTTCTCCAGGGCGTGATGATGATGATGTCAAATCCCATGTTTGCCACATCTGACGGCGGCAAGGTGGAGCGTATCGGCGGACAGAAGGCGGTGGTCAAGTATGTGGCCGCCGATAAAAACGGGGATGTCAAAATTGTCGTCGCCAACCGGTTTCTGGTGACGGTGGAAGGCAGTGAGGTAACGGAAGCCGATTTAAAGGAATACGCCAAGGCCATTGATTATACCAAGCTGGCCACTTTGCCTTAGAAATACATCAGGCTGAAGGGCTGAGGACTGAAGACTGAAGGGCGGTCGGCAGTGAATCATTATTTAAAAAATAATGAATGTCATGCAGACCGCCCTTCAGTCTAAGGGACTGTTCAAAAATAATATAGACTTTTCATTCCATTTCTGGCATGATGCTGGGCATGGAAAAAATCGACCGAATGCGCATTCGACATCAATCTATATGGCCCCATCTTGACGAGAAAGGTCGAAGGCTTTGGGCTGCCTCTGAGGCTAAAGCTCATGGCCGGGGCGGGCTTAAACTCGTT
>Ga0209467_1001179_pt1 | contig 24435 bp, 19 predicted proteins | sample Higcelwee11metaG_FD_187175 | JGI IMG/M metagenome (GOLD analysis project Ga0209467, IMG submission 187175) | Freshwater pond sediment microbial communities from the University of Edinburgh, under environmental carbon perturbations - High... | ecosystem: Environmental > Aquatic > Freshwater >... | reverse complement strand
TGGATTCAGGTCAGAACAAATATTCAAGTTGCCTCCAAAGTACGATCCTATCATGGTTTAATGGTTCATATTTTTGGCAGACTCGCAGCAGCAATGTTTATCATGATTTTTAACCCTTAATTGGCATTAATAGGCCAACTTAAGTTTATCTGGTTTCCTGATAAAAACGTTTTTCCATTTTGCTGCCAGATAATACACCGGATTTTGTTTCACAGGATACCTACGCAACTTTTTACGTTTTACGCCAAACCTGCGGAACCTTCCGCTTATTTGTTCCCCTTTTTGACACTCAAATCAATCAATTCCCCGCGCACATCTTTTTTCAATTTCTTTATCGCAGAAATGACCCTGACATCTTCCCTTTTATGTGGCTGGTAATACCTATCAAATGCCTTATTTGTTCTTGAACCCGTCCCGCCCCTTTTTATTTCTTCAGGAGAAAGAACTTGCCCTAAAGCTGTTGCAACCGTGTGCTTCGTCCCTCCATAAAGCCCGACGCCTTCAACCCCCAAATTTTTAAAAGCCTGATCCACCAGATTTTAAAGTATTTCGGCCCGAACTGATCACCGGCTTTAATCCCGGATATTCCTTTCAAATGCCGGAAAAAAACATATCCGGAAAACCTTTCGGCATTGATCGAATAATTTGAATATCCTCTTCGTCAAGATAAGCATATTTCCCATGGTCTTATGCCCTCTTTCGGCTTTCTGATAAGAATAAATCCGGCTTCCAGGTTGAGCATCATTTTGAACCTAAGCAAGGATGATCATTTTAGATCTGAATAATGACGGGTCTTTGATTCGTACCCGTGCTCTCAGCACTTGACTTCATCCCAGCAGAACACTGTTTTCAGATGGTGGTTAAATTTTCTTTTTTGGCTGTTTATCGAGCTTGTCTTTTTCTTTGTGCTTTTGCTTTTCGCTGTTTTGTTTCTGGCTTTTTTCCTTGTCTTTTTTGCCGCCCTTGTCTCCCATGATTTTTCTCCCTTAGTTAATTTGTTCGTTATCAGTTTTTTCAAAAAAAATAAATATGTTGAGGTCTGGTTTGATGTCAGCGCGACAGGAACCGTTCATTTATTGGATCTCGACCCCGATGACCCCGGTCAGCAGCCACTCATCTTCCATTTTTTTCAGCTCACATTCCAGGTGATGGGCTTCCGCAACCCGCTCGCCGGTGATGGTGGTTGCTTTTAAAATGCCCGTCAGGGTGACAATGGCCGCGCCTTCTTCCGGGAACTCAATCTTAACATCCTCAAATTTCAGGGATATTTCCCGGTATTGGGCTCTGGCGTAAAGCACTCGGGAGGATATTTCATTTCGGGCGAAGGTTTGATCAATGTCGTAGGCGGGAAGGTCAATCCAGACGGTTTCGGCAAACAGGGATTCTATTTTCCGGGCCGCGGCGGCAGCGATGATTTCGTGCTCATCGCCTGATTTTTCTGATTGTTCCGACAGGGTGTGAAAACATTTTTTGATTTTAGCCGTATCACTTTGAAAAAATAGAAAAAAAGCAATGATCGCGGCAATAGCCATCCCGCCGGATAGGAAGAGATATTTTGCTTTTACCATCATGATGCTCCCTATTGCTCATTGATCGTTTTATTTCAGTTGTATATCAAATTTTCGGGTCGCTTCCATGACAGGCGGCGCTGTCCCGGATGTAAATGTCCGCTCCAAAAAAGTCAGGTGCCCGGACCGGTCCGCCAGAATCACGGCCGTGGACCGGGTGCCGTAGGCGGGGCTTGTGACGAAAACAGAAGACAATACCCGCTCCCATTCCAGACCCACGCCCGTATCCGGCAGTTCTGCGTCCGGCGGGCGGCTGGTGTCGGCCATGAGGGTAAAAACTCTTTCCGGGTCAAGGGGAATTTGTTCCGCAAGAATGTTCCGGATACCGCCCGCGGCTTTCCGAATTTTCGGCCACGGGGTGTCCAGAAGGTGGTTGCTGACCGCATGAATGCCTGGGGAGATTCTCAATATCTCGTTTTTTTTATTGGAATACCACCACAAGGCGGGCGATATGCCTCCTTCCGCATCCAGCAGATGGCCAACCACCAGATTAAAGCCGTTATATTTTTTATCTGAATCGGCAATGGTTTGCAGATAAGCTTCCGGCGATAGATTGGAGACCAGGAAATCGCTAACCAGAAGTCCACGGGAAATGGCCTTGGGGTCAATGGCCTTGGGATCCCTGTAATTGGTGATGGCGGCAAACCGTCCGCCCTTTGTCACGCCCAGCCAGGTGCCATGTTCCTTGCGATCCCGGCCCGCCAGTATATTTGCCATCCCATCTCCATGGTCTTTCCAGAAAGCCAGGGGCGCGGTGGGCCGATTATAAAATTCGTCCCGGTTGGCGGCGATCACCAGGGGATAAATCGGGTGACTTTGAAGGGCAATAACGATCAGGCACATAAAATGGTTTGTTCTTGTTTTTTATACCACTGTTTGTTACAAAATTTGTTTATTAAAAATCAACGAAACAAGCGGATGATCGCATCTGAATAGACACTATTTAATATCGTTACCAACGGATTTATCAACATATTTTTATCAGGGAGGGTTTTTATATGCAAGAAGCAGTCATTGTCAGCGGCGCCAGAACGCCGGTGGGATCATTTGGCGGGGCGTTAAAAACGGTTTCAGCGGTGGAACTGGGCGCGCTGGCCATTCATGAAGCATTAAAACGGGCAGGGTTGCGGCCGGTCCAGTCTGATGAAATGAAGGCGGCTTGTCCGGATAAACTGAAAGACCAGGGGCCTATTGATCTTGAAAGCAAGCTGAAAGAATGGGACGCCGCAGCCCAGCCGGTGGTGGTGGATGAAGTGATGATGGGCAATGTGCTCACGGCGGGTCAGGGCCAGAATCCGGCCCGGCAGGCCATGATCCGCGCCGGCATTCCCAAGGAAACCCCGGCGTTTACCATCAATAAAGTCTGTGCCTCGGGCCTCAAGTCCATTGCGCTGGCCGCGTCGTCCATCATGTGCGGCGAGTCGGAAGTGGTGATCGCCGGCGGGCAGGAATGCATGAGCTTGGCTCCCATGGCACTTCCCAAAGCCCGGTGGGGACATCGCATGGAAGTCACCGGCAAGGGAGAAATTCTTGATTTGATGGTGTTTGACGGCCTGTATGAAATTTTTTACGGATATCACATGGGCCTCACCGCTGAAAATATCGTTGAAAAATACGGCATCACCCGGCAGGAACAGGACGAACTGTCCGTGCTGAGTCACGCCAGAGCGCGGACCGCCATTCAAAACGGCACATTTGCCCGGGAAATCGTTCCGGTGGTGATTCGCGGTCCCAAAGGCGATGTGGTGGTGGACACGGATGAGCGGCCCATGGAAACCAGCATGGAAAAAATGGCCAAATTAAAGCCGGTTTTCAAAAAAGACGGCAGCGTCACGGCCGGAAATGCGTCCGGCATCAATGACGGTGGGGCTGCCGTGGTGGTCATGAGCGCCGCAAAAGCAAAGGCCATGGGCCTTGCTCCCCTGGCCACCATCAAAGCCTTTGCCGGCGGCGGCATGGACCCGGCCTATATGGGTTTGGGGCCGATCCCGGCCATTCGCAAGGTACTCAAAAAAACCGGCATGAATATCAATGATATTGATGTGATTGAACTGAACGAAGCCTTTGCTTCCCAGGCCATTGCCTGCATGAAGGAGCTGGGAATTCCGGTGGAAAAACCCAACCAGGTGGGCAGCGGCGTATCTCTGGGCCATCCCATCGGCTGCACCGGCGCACGCCAGATGGTGACCTGTCTGAATTTGATGAAAACCGGCGGATTGAAAACCGGTTTGATTTCCATGTGCATCGGCGGCGGCATGGGGCTGGCCATGATTATTGAGGCATAACCGGAAGGAAATACTATTTCAGGAGAAAATTATGGACATGTCTATCATCAGCAGAAAACTGGGTACCATGGTTCTTATGGGCGTGCCCGCCATTATCGGCGGGGGCCTTGTCTATTATGGCTTTCAAAATTATACGGCGCTGATTGTTTATGAAGTTTTACTGGGGCTTACGGCCTTGGGATTTATCAGCAAATAATGAAATAATGTCATTTTGCAGTTGAAGCAGAAAGAAGTGTTTGTTTTGACAGGCGGCTTGCGCAGGAGAAGGTATGAGTGAGATTGAAGAGAAGCAGGAAAGTATAAATATCGAAAAGGAGATGAAGCAGTCCTATCTTGATTACGCCATGAGCGTCATCATCGGGCGGGCGTTGCCGGATGTCCGGGACGGCCTGAAGCCCGTTCATCGGCGTATTCTATACGCTATGAGCGAGATGGGCAATGACTGGAACAAACCTTCCAAGAAATCCGCCAGAATCGTCGGTGATGTTCTGGGTAAATATCATCCCCACGGCGATTCGTCTGTTTATGACGCCATTGTCCGGATGGCCCAGACATTTTCCTTGCGGTATCCCATGGTCAATGGCCAGGGGAATTTCGGATCAGTGGACGGCGACCCCCCGGCCGCCATGCGGTATACGGAAATTCGAATGACGCGGCTGGCCCATGAAATGCTCGCGGACATTGACAAGGAAACGGTGGCGTTTGCCTTCAACTATGATGAAACCCTTAAAGAACCGGAAGTGCTGCCGTCCAAGATTCCTTCTCTTCTCTTGAACGGTTCTTCAGGTATTGCCGTGGGCATGGCCACCAATATCCCGCCCCACAACCTGTCGGAATTGATCGCCGCCGTCAAGGCCCTGATTGATAACCCGGAAATCACGGTGGAAGGTTTGATGGAACATCTTCCAGGGCCGGATTTTCCAACCGGCGGCATTATTTACGGTACCCAGGGCATTATTGACGCCTACCAGACCGGCCGGGGAAAGATCCGGATTCGGGCCACCGCGGAGGTGGAACAGGATCCGAAAAATAAATCCGAGACCATCATCGTCCGGGAAATTCCCTATCAGGTAAACAAGGCGGTGCTGGTTCAGAAAATTGCGGAAATGATCAAGGAAAAACAGCTTGAGGGGGTCCGGTATGTCCGGGATGAATCGGATAAGGACGGCATCCGCATCGCCATCGCCCTGAAAAAAGATCAGGTGCCGGATGTTATTTTAAATCAGCTCTATAAGCACACGGCCCTTGAAAGCACGTTTGGCATTATTTTTCTCGCGGTGGTCAAAAAACAGCCCCAGATCATGGGTTTAAAAGAGATGCTGGAGCATTTTGTCGTTCACCGGAAAGACATTATTATCCGCCGGACCCGGTTTGACCTGCGAAAAGCCGAAGCCCGGGCCCATATCCTGGAAGGCTTGATCGTTGCCCTGGACAATCTGGATGAAGTGGTAAGCCTGATTCGCGCCTCTAAATCACCGGTGGAAGCCAAAGAAGGGCTGATGACCCGGTTTGCCTTAAGTGAGCTTCAGGCCCAGGCCATTCTGGATATGCGGTTGCAGCGACTCACCGGCCTGGAGAGGGAAAAAATTAAAAGCGAACATGTGGAAGTGCTTAAAGACATCGCCCGGTTCCACGAAATTTTATCCAGCGAGCGCATTGTGCTGGGTATTATCAAAGATGAACTCACGGAAATGGAAGAGATTTTCGGCGACGCCCGGCGGTCAAAGATTGTTGCAGCCTCAAAGGAAATCAGCATCGAGGACATGATCGCCGAAGAAGACATGGTGGTCACCATCTCCAACAGCGGCTATATCAAGCGCAATCCCATCACCATGTATCAGCAGCAGCACCGGGGCGGCAAAGGCAAAACCGGCATGGGCACCAAGGAAGAGGATTTTGTGGAGCATTTGTTCGTGGCTTCCACCCATCATACGTTTTTGTTTTTTACCAACCTGGGAAGGGTGTACTGGCTGAAAGTGTATGAAATCCCTCAGAGCAGCCGGACCAGCCGGGGCAAGGCCATAGTGAACCTGCTCAATTTCGGGCCGGATGAACGCTTGGCGACGGTGCTGGCGGTTCCGGAGTTTACGCCCGGCGGATACATCATCACCGCCACCCGGGAAGGAATGGTGAAAAAAACCGATATCATGTCATACAGCCGTCCCCGGGCTGGCGGCATTATTGCCGTGAACCTTAAGGATGGCGATGAACTCATTGCGGCGCGCATCACGGACGGCACCCAGAACGTATTTCTGTGCTCGTCCATGGGGAAATCCATCCGGTTCCACGAATCCGATGTCCGCCCCTCAGGACGCGCCGCCAGCGGTGTGCGGGGAATGCGGATCGGTGAAGCGGACCATCTGGTGGGCATGGAAGTGCTGTCTCACGGTCAGACCCTGTTTACCGCAACGGAAAACGGATACGGAAAACGTACATTGATCGATGAGTATCCGGTGCAGAATCGCGGCGGCAAGGGCGTCATCACCATTAAAACCAATGAGCGCAACGGCCGGGTTCTGACCATTCTGGTGGTGAGCGAGGAAGATGAAATCATGCTCATCACCGATATCGGGAAAATTATCCGGCTGAAGATCGCCGGCATTTCGGTGATCAGCCGGAATACCCAGGGCGTGAGGCTCATGGTCATGGAGCCGGAAGAACGGCTGGTGGGCGCGGCCCGTCTGGCGGAAAAAGATGAAGATGAAAATGCCGACACCGATATAAATGCAAATGCAGACACGAATACTGAACCGGATATGGAACCGGACACGGGCTCAGAAGGAAACGAATAGACGATATAGAGGCAAGGACAGAATAAATGGATGCTATTTCCGCGAAAATAGGGGTGATCGGCGCCGGAAGCTGGGGCACGGCCATTGCCAGCATGCTGGGCATGAAAGGGTATGCGGTGGATTTGTGGGCCTATGAGCCGGAGGTCCGGGACAGCATTGCCGAAACCCATGAAAATAAATTGTTTCTGCCGGGGATTGTGCTTTCGGAAAATATTTCCCCGTCAACCGATCTCGAAAAGGTGACGGCGGACAAAGACCTGCTGGTGGTGGTGGTGCCGTCCCATGTGATGCGGGAGACTTCCGCGCGGTTTGCCGGGTTTTTGTCTGACCGGTCCGCCATTGTTTCCGCGTCCAAGGGCATTGAAATGAAAACCCATCTCACCATGACGGGCGTGCTGGAGCAAACCCTTCCGGAAATATTTAAAACCCGGCTGGCTGTTTTGTCCGGCCCCAGTTTCGGCCGGGAAGTCGCGCAAAAAGTGCCCACTGCCGTGACGGTTGCATCAAAGAATCCGACACTTTCCGTTTTTGTTCAGAACGTTTTCGCCACGCCGTTTTTTCGGGTCTACACCAGTGATGATGTCATGGGGGTGGAGCTGGGCGGGTCGGTCAAAAACGTTATTGCTATTGCATCCGGGATTATTGACGGCATGGGGCTTGGTTTAAACACGAGGGCCGCGCTCATTACCCGGGGCCTGGTGGAAATGCGTCGTCTCGGTATCCGTCTCGGGGCCAATCCCCACACATTTTCCGGGCTTTCCGGCATGGGTGATCTGGTGCTGACCTGCACGGGCAGTCTCAGCCGGAACCATACGGTGGGCAAGCTCATCGGTGAGGGCAAAAAATTAGAAGACATCCTCGGGCAGATGAAAATGGTGGCCGAAGGGGTCAAAACCGCCAAATCCGTGCGCAATCTTTCCCTGCGTGTTCATGTGGAAATGCCCATTGTCCATGCCGTATACGGCGTGCTTTATGAGAATTTGTCCGCCGGTCAGGCGCTGCACCAATTGATGACCCGGGATTTGAAAGACGAGCTGGAAGATATCCGATAGCCTTCCAGATAATAATTCTGGCGGCGTTATCGGTCGGAGATATACGACCAAGTATTATCTCCTCCCTCTGGCCTTGCCAAAATTATTATCTGTAAGGCTATATCTGATAAATGATTGCATATTTCTGAAATGATTCCTTTTATATGGCGGACACCACTGACAAACATAAGGGCGAGGGGCATCGGGGCCGGCTGCGGGACAAATTCATGGACGCCGGGCTTGCCGGATTCCATGACTATGAAGTGGTGGAACTGCTTCTGACCCTTGGAACACCCCGAAAAGACTGCAAGGATGCCGCAAAAGCGGCCCTTGAGAAATTCGGAACCCTTCAGGGGGTGATGGAAGCGTCGGTGGCGGATTTGTGCGAAGTGAAGGGAATCGGGCCCGGTAATGCCTTCGGTATACGCCTGATTCAGGCGGTCGCGAACCGGTATCTGAAAAAAAAGGTCATCATGACCGACCCCTTGAGCAATTCCAAGGCACTGTTTGATTACCTGTATCTCACCATGGGGGGGAAAGACAGGGAAAGTTTCAAGGCCTTGTTTCTGGATGCGAAAAACAGGGTCACGGCGGCGGAAACCCTGTTCACCGGAACCCTCACCGCCAGTTCGGTATATCCGAGAGAAGTGGTGCGGGCGGCCCTTGATCGGTCGGCGGCTGCGGTGATTTTCGCTCACAACCATCCTTCCGGTGATCCCGAACCGTCTCCGGCGGATTTTTCCATTACCCGCCAACTGGTGTTCGCCTGCCAGACCATGGGCATCACGGTCCATGAGCATATCATTATCGGCAGCAACCGGTATTACAGCTTTGCGGATGAGGGCCATATCGCCCAGATGAATGCCGAGTTTCAGAAAAAAAACTGAAATAGAATTTAATGGGTTGCAATGAATCAAGATGATCAGAAACCCCAATGCTTCGGGGTGATGGACAGGGTATTCCCCATAACCGAAGACGGTCTGCGCCATTCCCCCCCGTCGTGCATGGCCTGCGCGTTTAAAACCGAATGCCTGGGGACGGCCATCCGCCGGCCCGCCGGGGTTGCGGTCCAGGAGGAACTGGTGGACCGGGCCTACGAATCCAAAACCATCAGTTTTATCGAGCGATGGTCCAAGAAAAAATATTTGGATAAAATTAAAAAAGAAAAAACAATGTCATCATAGGGGAGGGGAAATCATGCGATCAATTAAAGATATGGATGTTAAAGGAAAAAAAATACTGGTCCGGGTGGATTTTAATGTCCCTTTTGATGAAAACGGGAATATCACGGACGACATCCGCATCCGGGAGGCCCTGCCCACCCTTCAATATGTGCTGGACAATGGCGGGATATTGATTCTTATGTCCCACCTGGGTAGGCCCAAAGGGGAAAAAAAATCGAAATTCACCCTGGCTCCCGTGGCCACCCATCTGAACACGGTTTTTAACGGTCGGGTGAAAATGGCGCCGGACTGCATCGGGCCGGAAGTCCAAAAAATGGTGGATGCGCTTGCCCCTGGCGATATTCTGCTTCTGGAAAACCTCCGGTTTTATCCGGATGAAGAGAAAAATGACGACGCCTTTGCCAAAGCGCTTGCGTCTTTTTGCGATATTTTTGTGAATAACGCGTTTGCCGTTTCCCACCGGGCCCATGCTTCCGTAGCCGCCATAACAAAATACGCCCCCCAGTCGGCGGCCGGGTTTCTGCTCATCACCGAGTTGGAGTATTTTCACGCGGCCATGGAAAATCCCCGGCGGCCCCTGGCGGCGGTGGTGGGCGGGGCCAAAGTGTCCAGCAAGCTGGGCGCTTTAAAAAACATGCTAAACCGGGTGGATAAGCTCATTATTGGGGGGGCCATGGCCAATACCTTTCTGAAAAGTCAGGGGGTTTCGGTGGGAAAATCCCTGGTGGAAGAAGATCTGATCCCGGAAGCTGCTGAGATTTTGCGTCAGGCTGCGGAAAAGGGCGTGAAAATGTATCTGCCGGTGGACGCGGTGGTGGCGGCCCAGATCGACGCCAAGGCCCTGTTCAAAACCGTTCCGGTTCAGGAGATTCCAGATGACTGGATCGCTTTGGATATCGGACCGGCATCCTCGCGCCTCTTTGCGGAAGCCCTGGATGACGTGAAAACCATTGTCTGGAACGGGCCCATGGGCATGTTTGAAATGGACGCCTTCTGCCAGGGAACGGTTTCCATGGTATACGCCATCGCGAACGCCCATGCGCTCACCATTGTGGGCGGCGGGGATACGGATGTCGCCGTGCATTCCACGGGCCTGAGTGACCGGTTTTCTTATATTTCCACCGGCGGCGGAGCGTTTCTGGAACTTATGGAAGGCAAAATTCTGCCGGGTGCGGCGGCCTTGGATAATTTAAAATAGCAGGTTCCGATTAAAGCCTTTATTGCCAAATATAAATTTCTGATTCTTATATTTGCGGCCGCCGGTGCGGTTGTCGCGGGAATCGTATTCAAAGACCCGATCATTAACTGGTATGACCTGTTAACGGACAGAGAAGGCATCAAAGCCTATATCCAGTCCTGGGGGGCTGCCGCGCCGCTGGTTTTTATGGGTCTCCAGATTGCCCAGGTGATTTTTGCGCCAATCCCCGGTGAACTCAGCGGGTTCGTGGGCGGGTATGTGTTCGGCGCCACCTGGGGATTTATCTATTCCAGCATCGGTCTTGCGGCGGGTTCCGCCATTAATTTCGGCATTGGCCGGATTCTGGGGTTCCGCTATATCAGAAAAATCATCCCCACAAAAAATCTGGAAAAATTCGACCGGTTTGTCACCCATCAGGGGGTGATCGTGCTCCTTTGCATGTTTCTGTTTCCCGGTTTTCCCAAGGACTATCTCTGTATTTTTCTGGGGGCCGCAGCCCTTCCGTTTAAGATGTTTATTCTCATGGCCGGTTTCGGCCGGATGCCCGGCACCCTCATGCTCAGCATTCAGGGGGAATTTCTAATGGAGAAAAGATACGGCCTGCTGGGAGGGGTTGTATTGATCAGCCTGATGATTGTGCTGATCGCGGTGAGATATCGCCACCTGCTGTACCAGTGGGCGGAATCAAACAACAAAATATAGTCAATTATATCAGTTGACTATTCATCATCATGATGTTAAAAAACTACTATTTGCCGGTTCATCCAATTTTTATTAATTGACGGGGGCTGCCATTGTACTGGAAAATCAGAGAGGAACTTAGCCTTGCCGAACGATTAAGGCGTTCGTATTACAAATTGCTGAGGGATGAAATCAATCAATTCCTGCTGGAAAAAGCATTGACTCAGTCCTATCAGAATTTTGCCGCACGCAAGATTCCCTACCCGTTTGTGGAACGCCGTGAGCTCAAACCCCGGGCCCGGATTCCCAAAATGGAATACGAATGCCAGAATTCATTTCTCGTCATTTTTATCGAAGACATTATCCCGCCGGAACATAAAAAATATATCCGTTTTTTTGACTCCAACCGAACCACCAAAACCAATCTGCTCGCATCTAAAACCCTCCCTCTGGATTCCTGTTTTGACAGGAGCCGCAAGTATCTGGATTCAGCACATTTTATGGATGTGTTTGACGAGCTTCTGCCCGTTGATTACGCGCTGCTGATTCAGCGGGATCCGTCCCGGCAGGCGTGCGGGCAGGACCGATACGCCATTACGCATTTTCATGTCCGCATCGACTGGCCCATCACGGAGGCGGCGGAAGACATGGCCCGGGAGCTTCGCTATATTTCCAAAGACCTTTACGAAAAAGGGGAGAAATATGCGGAAGATATTCAGAAGAAATTTTTCGAATATTACAGTCTGCCGGAAATGGTGGGGGGACGCCGCACCGCCGCTGTGGTGGCCGCGCAATATTTAAAAAGAATTCATTGTATTTCAAGCGTTTATGTGGCCAGCAGCGAGTCGAGGGCGCTGATCCGATCCACGGAGCGAGGGGTGTCCAAGTCCGTTCTGATCAAGCTTACGGACAAGGAAATGACCCAGATTGCGGAATCCAATAATATTCCGCTGTCCCGGCTGAAAAAGCATTATATGATTGTTAATGAAGGCAAAAGCGGGGTGTTTATTTTCAAGACCACCTATGCGCGAACCTCCCACGCCCAGCCCCCGGAAAACGGAAAATTGCGGGATCTTGTTCCGGAACCATACTGGCTGACGGTGAGCCACCAGCAGATTCTGCCCAGGCTCGGGGTCTGGGACTGGGCCCCAATTTTATGCAATTTGATTTATGCGTGATGTTTTATTTATTGCACTTAAGAAGTGAAATGATGGAAGGCTATTTTGTGAGGAAATGCCGGATTGAAGGGGTGCGGACCAGTGTCTTGTGCGCAGGGGAAAAAGGTTCTAAAAAACAGTATTGAATAAAAAACAAAATCACTTTTCACTGGGGAGGCAGAACATGATTCATCGATGTGTAAAATTTGTTATGGTTTGGGCGGTGGGGCTTGTTATCATGGCCATGATGGGGGTCTCGGCCCATGCCGGATTTCCCGTCAGCAGCCAGAATCAGAATGCGGCGTATAAAATAACGCCGGACAAGATTGCTTTTTTTAAGAACGCGGATAAAACCCGAGCAGACATTAAAGACCCCAAAGCCGCCGGGCCTCTTTACAAGGAAGGCGAGGTTCTCGTCAAATACAAAAAGGGCGCTGATTTTCAGGAGGTTACCGCTGATGCGGCCTCAAAAGGCTTGGAAGCCAAGGCTAAGTACCAGACCATGTCCATGAAAAAAGGCCAGGTTTATGTGCGTCTGCGATCTTCAGTTAAGTCCACCCAGCAACTGCTGTCTGAATTGAAAAACGATCCCCTCGTGGAATGGGCCGAACCCAATTATATCTATTCCATTGAGGGAAACACCATTGACGCGGCCCCAACGGACCCAATGTTTAATAATCTATGGGGCCTGAACAATTACGGACAAACCGGTGGAATGCCCGATGCCGACATTGACGCCCCCGAGGCCTGGAACACCCGGACGGATTCCTCCTCCGTGGTGATCGCGGTTCTGGATACGGGCGTGGATTATGAGCATCCGGATCTTGAGGCCAATATGTGGACAGCCGGTGATGGATCACACGGATACAATGCCATCGAGGGCACCCTTGATCCCATGGATGATCATAGCCACGGCACCCATTGCGCCGGCACCATCGGCGCGGCCGCGAATAATGCCATCGGCGTCGCCGGCGTGAACTGGACCGCCCGGATCATGGCGTTAAAGTTTATCGCTGCAAGCGGGTCCGGCGCGACGGATGACGCAGTGGAAGCACTGGATTGGGCGCTGGCCAGAAAAATAAACGACGGTGTGAACCTTGTGGCCGTCAGCAATTCATGGGGTGACGTCGTATATAGTCAAGCCCTGTATGATATGATTGAGCTGCACGGACAAAACGGCATCGCGTGTATTGCTGCTGCCGGAAATGACGCATTGGATAGCGACGCCATCCCTCATTACCCTTCCTCCTATGATCTGGACAATATTATTTCCGTTGCGGCCACCGATCATAATGATCTCTTGGCGGATTTTTCCAATTATGGCCAGACCTCGGTGGATCTGGCCGCTCCCGGAGTGAGTATCCTGAGTACTGTGATTACGCAAACCTATACGCCCGCATCCGGTGATTTGTTTTTCGACGACATGGAAAGCGGCGTCGGATCATGGGTTACTTCCGGTACGAACAACACCTGGGCCATTACGGAAGAGCAGGCCAGCAGCCCCACCCATGCCTGGAGCGACAGCCCTTCCGCAGATTATCAGAACGGTACCAGTTCCTACCTTGAATGGAACCAGGCCATCGATCTTTCCGGGTATGCGGGGCAGCCGATTGCATTCGGCTATTCCTGCTGGTTTGATACTGAACAGGGGCATGATTATATCATGTATGAATTTTCAAAGGACGGGGGTACGACCTGGACCGAGATGAACGGCTGGTGGAGCAATTATCAGCAATGGGAGCCCTATTATATTATTATTCCGGAGGAATTCAAGACCAGCACCTTCCGCTTTCGGTTTCACTTTTATTCCGATTCCGCTACCGTGTATGACGGGGTTTATATCGACAACGTGGGTATTGGGATGGCGGTAACAACGCATGGTTATGCCAGCTATAATGGAACCTCAATGGCGACCCCCCATGTTTCCGGGGCCTATGCCCTGATATCCGCAGAGTACCCGTCCGCCACAATCGCCCAGAAAAAAGACAGGCTGGTGTGGAGCGGCGACGTGAAACCGTCCCTGGCGGAAAAGGTGCTTTCATCAAGACGGCTGAATCTGGCCCGCGCCATTGATCCTGGATTTAAAATTCCGTTGAGCATTAACGAGATTTTTCCAACCAAAGGATTGTCTTCAGGCAAATCATTTACGATCAATGGACGCGCTTTTGAATCTGGTGATTCCGTCATCTTCAGGGATGATCTGGCCAATGAATACACGGCCATAATCACCTCTCTAACGGGTACTTGCATCAAAGGGATCGCCCCGGCCACCCCCGAAGGATCCTACTGGCTGTTTGTGCGGGGTTCCGACGGTGCCGAGTCCAACCCGTTCAAGGTCTGCACCTATTCCTCACCGGATCGCTTTACGGAAATATTCACCGGGGACAATGATATCGACAATCAGACCCTGACGTTCACGCCGAATGGATCGGCAGGCTATTACAAGGTTTGCCGGGAGAAAGCAGATGCCTTTCCCACAGACCCCAGCACGGGAACCGTTGTTACCCTTGCCGATGATGCAAATTCCCAGGCAATCTTGAGCGGCGGCGCCCAGGTGTCATTGTATGGCGTTGCTTATGGGGATTTTTACATCGGCAGCAATGGATACATCACATTTGGTGCGGGCGATACGGATTTTTCAGAATCCTTATCGGATCATTTTGACCTGCCCAGAATATCCGGGCTTTTTGATGACCTTAATCCGACCGTCGGGGGAAGCATCTCCTGGCAGCAATTCAGCGACCGGGCTGTGGTCACTTATCAGAATGTTCCTGAATATGGAACAACCGTTACCAATAGCTTCCAGATCGAAATGTTTTTTAACGGCGTTATCAGCCTCACGCATTTGAACATTGAAGCGCTGGACGGTCTGGCAGGGTTATCGGATGGCAGCGGCCTTACCATTCCTGAGGCATGTTTTCCTGAAAGTGACTTGACTGCTTATACTTGCTCCAAAGTGCCGTTGGGCGCACTATTTTTGCTGCTGGAGTAGGGGAGTACTCCAATGGAGACATATGTAAGGTAACCGTTAAGAAATGATATAAAATGCAATAAAGGCCGGGTTCTCACACCCGGCCTTTATTGCATTTTGACCTTATCAATTTTTTGTTTGCCGAATGACCCCTTGATGCGCAATGAAAAATCTATCCCTATCTCAGAGGGCGGGGCAGTGGGTATCCGTTCATGTATTGATTTTCGGCCCCGCGCAATACACGGATTCCGATATAAATTCCTTATATTGTTTGAAGTTTTCCGCAAACAGCGAGGCCAGGTGGTTTGCCTTTTCATCGTATGCGGCCTTGTCGGGCCAGGTGTTCCGGGTCAACAGAATTTCAGACGGAACCCCTGGGCAGGATGTGGGCACGCTGAGGCAGAAAAACGGCTCCTGAACGAACTCCACATGGTCGAGCTGGCCTTCCAGGGCCGCGTTTAGAAGCGCCCGGGTGTATTTGATAGAAATCCGTTTTCCCTCGCCGTAAGGCCCGCCGGTCCATCCGGTATTGACGAGCCAGCAAGCCGCATTGTGCTGTTTGATTTTCTGGGCCAGAAGCCTTGCGTATTCCGATGGATGCAAAGGCATGAACGGCGCGCCAAAACAGGTGCTGAATGTAGCCTTGGGCTCGGTGACGCCCGCTTCGGTGCCCGCCACTTTGGCGGTATATCCCTGAAGAAAATGATAGGTGGCCTGCTCAATAGTGAGCCGGGATATGGGCGGCAGAACCCCGAAGGCGTCGGCGGTCAGAAAAATAATGTTTTTCGGGTGAGACCCCACGCCTTCTTTAACGATATTGTCCAGATGGGTCAAAGGGTAGGCTGCCCGGGTGTTTTCCGTGATGTTGTCGTCATCTAAATTCACCATTCGGGTTTCCTCATCAATCACCACGTTTTCCAGAATGGTGCCGAATTTTCGGGTGGTCTCAAAAATTTCGGGTTCCGCTTCCTTGGACAGCCGGATCACCTTGGCATAACACCCGCCTTCAAAATTAAAGATGCCGTCATCACTCCATCCATGCTCATCATCCCCGATAAGCGCCCGGTTGGCAACCGCCGACAGCGTGGTTTTGCCGGTTCCGGAAAGTCCGAACAGCAGGGCGGTGTCCCCCTTTTGCCCCACGTTGGCGCTGCAATGCATGGACAGCACGTTTTTCTGGGGCAGGATATAATTTAACGCCGTGAATACGGATTTTTTGATTTCTCCCCCATAATAGGTGCCGCCGATAAGCACGAGTTTTTTGGTGAAATTCACCATGATGAACGTGTCTGAGGTGATATCGTCCAGCTCCGGATTGGCCAGGAATTTCGGCATGGCGATGACCGTGAATTCCGGTTTGAAATCAACCAGTTTGGCCCTGTCTCGGATGCGGATGAGCAGATTTCTGGCAAACAGCGACTGCCAGGCGTATTCGGTGATCACCCGGACGGACAGGCGGTAATTTGTATCCGCGCCCGCGTACACATCCTGAATGAAGATTTCCCGGTCCTGCATATAGGCTTTCAGGCGTTCAAACAGATGGTCGAATTTGATCGGGTCATAAGGGACGTTGACCTTTCCCCAGTTGATTTTTTTTTCCGTGTTTTCATCCCGGACAATGAACTTGTCATTGGGGGCCCGGCCTGTACTCACGGGAGACTCAACGGGCCGCACCACCACCAGGGGGCCGAGATGGGATATGACCCCTTCGCCCCGTTTGGCGGCCTGTTCGTATAATTTGGGAGAGCCTAAGTTCCAGTGGGCTTTTTTGATGTTTCGGATGCCCAGATATTCCAGACCGGGTTCTAATTTTTTTAATTCATGGAACGGTTTCACATTCCCTCCTTGCCGGGTTTGGTTTATCCCCGCGCACTTTCTTTTTTATCGGATGATGGGCGGCTTGCCCGCGCGTCAAGGGCCAGATCCCGGACGCGGGCAATGTCCGCGTCTGTAAATACGCCGTTGACCCCGGAAATGGCGGCCAGTTTCATCCCGTGCTTCAGGCCCATTTTATAAATGGCTTTGACTTTTTCCCATTCAATATCCCGTCCGATGGTGAAAACTTCAAACCGCCGGTCTAAAGCCAGAACAATGGTTTCCGCAAGGCACGCATACGCGACTTTGGGCGGCAGGCCGATGTCTTTCATTTTCGGCTCGCCTGGCAGCAGGATTTCTCCGGACTCGATTACCAAAACATCCGGCCGTTTGGCCACATCCGCCGGTGAAAGATCAAGGGGCCGCGCCACGTCCGTGATGACGCAACCGGGCTTGACCTTGGTGATGTCGAGGATGGTTTTTCCCATGCCGGAGGTCGCGGTGACGATGACGTCCATGTCTTCCAGGTATTTGTCCGGATTCACCACACAATGAATTGTCACGTCCGGGCTTTCCGCAAGAATGGATTCCCTGAGGGTCATGAGTTTGATGATATTTCGGCCGCACAGATACACCGAGTCAAAGGCCATGGCCAAAAGCCGGCTGCAAACCGAGCCGATGGCCCCGGTAGCCCCGAAGACCATGGTGTTTCCCCGTATTTTTTTGCCTTCTTCAATATGGATCAGCCCCATGCGCCGCACCGCGTCCGCAGCGGCCCAAAGCGCGCCGGAAGCGCTGTAGGAGTTTCCGGTGGTGATGGGGATATGGGCTTTTTTCGCCACCGTGACCCCGGCGTCTCCCACCACTTTGGTGAAGGCTCCCAGGCCCATGATCTGGGCGCCTAATCGTTTGGCCATCCGGGCCGCCATAAGCAGGCGTTTATACGTGAATTCCGGGGAATGGGACATCATTTGCTTTGGGGTTCCGCCCACGGTAATGAGCCAGCCTTCGGCTTCCGCGCCGGTGGGGGATTTGATGCCCGTGACTTTTGAATAAACCCAGGGCGGGGCATAGGCCACAATTTTCTCCACCGCATCCACCGCGCCAGGGATTTTGATAAAGGGTTTGACGGTTTTTTCCAGTTTGAACTGTTCCTGGGACAGGGGATGGATGACAAATGCGAACCGGCTGATTTGTTTTGGTTTTCCTGATGTGTGCACCACCCTGGGCCGGACGCCTGTTTTTGTGCTGCTCATGAATTCCAGCATTTCCTCATCCGTAATCCGGTGCTTTTTTTTGTCTAAAGCCGCAATGATCAGAGCTTCGAGCGCATTGACCCCCACCACCTGCTTGAGCATTTTCGGGGTGGTGTCGATAATCACGTCTGCTCCCTGGTTTTTCAAAAATTCAATTCGGTCGTCATAGGCGGTGGTGGTGATAATGGTTTTCCCGCCCAGCTCTTCCGGCGTGCAGTCGCCCACATAATTAAAAAAATTGTGGTATGGCACCACAATGACGTGGGCATTTTGCATGGCTTTGCGCATGATATGGCTGTTCCATTTTTTGAGCGGCAGCGCGGAAGAGACCATCCGCTTGCCCGGCACCCAGTTCAGGATGTCGTGAGCGCCCTTGCCGTAAAGTTCCAGTTCTTTGAAGGAATGCAGAAATTTGGAAATGCCGTTATCCAGCACCGGGTCCGCGAAGGTGAGGTTATCGGTGAATTCCGCCATTACGGACGCCATGCGGTAGTGGGTCATGCCGGAAAGAAACAGAACCCGGGCGTTGCTGAAATAGCCGTTGTGTTCAAATTGAAGGGACCGGATGGCCCATTCGTGGGCCACATTCATGAGATGATCGCCGGTGGTGACGGGCGCTTTCAGACGAGACCGCAGCTTGGCGATTTTAATGGAATCATCCCTGACGTAATCCACAAGATTCGATGCCATACTCATCAGCAGGTTATGCTTGTTGGGCGAGGGCAGCTTCACGCTCCCCAGGCCGAACGCGTCGGCTTCGGCATCGAGCTGTACCAGCAAATCCACGGCCTTGTCATAGTCGCCGTTGGTGCCGATCCGCCGGATATTAAATTTCTGGCCGAGAAATGTCGCCTGGAATTCATAATTATTGGCGCTTGATCCAAGACTGATGCTGATCACCTGCTTCATATTGCCTCCTTTATGATGCTGAGCGTCGATGTCTGATGTGGAATGTTTTGTGCTTGGTGTGAATGCTGTATAGGAATGTGAACCAGTATTATCAAAATTAGCGAAACACTCAAGTAAATTAATTTATGGAATGGCGGGTTTTTACCGCTGCCGCTTGTATTCCTTGACCATGGAAAACACCCAGGGCCGGAAAGCGATCATGAGTCCGGTATTGCGGCTTTTCCCCTGGGGCAGGGTCTTGTCGATTTCCGACAGCTCATTGAATTCCTTAAACAGACGTTCGATTTTACTGCGCATAACGGCGATGGAGCCGTCGGAAAGTTTGCCGTTTTCAAAGCCCAGCCGTTCGTCAGCCAGATCAAAGGGCGAGGATAAAAATTCTTCCGTAATTTTTTTTTCATAGAGGGCGCGCATGGGTCCGTTTTTGCGCCAGTTGATGTTTTTCTGGGTCAGCAGCCGCACCTTGTTGTCCGGATAGAGTTCAATCAGTTTTATCTTGTCCAGTTTTAACAGAAATTGAAGCGCTTCTTGTTCGGATATATCATAGTCCCGGACGATGCCTTCCGGTTCCCGCCCATTTAACAGCAGATAAAAAAAGACCAGGATTTTGGGGTTTTCGGACAAGACCTGTTCCTGGTCCACCGTCAGCATGCTGGGAATCTCCAAGGCGTCCGCGCTGATTTTGGCCAGATCGTAAAAATTCATATCCAGCACCGTGCAGATTTCTTCCAGCCGCGTTAATGAAAATGTCTGTTCTGAAAAAAGGCGCTTGACGCTGGCTTCGCTTAAATCGATTTTTTCGGCGAGCTGCCGGTAGCTGATGCCTTTGGCTTTCAGGCATTTTTTTAAGGTGGACAGGAGTTGGGTGGTTTGGCTCATGGGGTTTGCTGGAAATCGTTCAGGCAATCATACAGCCCTTGGGAATCCACGTTATAGGTTGTCGTGAAAATTCCGGACCGTTCGGAGGTGAAGTTATCGCGCAGGCAGTCATCAAAATGCAGTTGAATGTTTTTCAGACATTCGGGATCATTGCCGCAATCCGCCACCGCGCTTTGACGGACTTCGGCGAGGAAATGGTTTTTCGGGCCAGATCCCGTGAAAGTGATACGGGTGGCGGCCAAGGCGAGACCGATGAGGATAGCCATTGCAATCAGGAATATTTTTGTTTTGGATCGGGGCTTGCGGGTTTCTTCCTGGACCATCGGATGCCTCCATTTTCAACCTGAACTGGAACACAATAGCCGGTTCAGGCTGAAAATGGCAAGTGGTTTTTAAAGCCGCACTGGGCTGTGCGGCCTTTTTTCGCCAGCCGGCTATTTGTAGGCCGCTTCAATGGCGTCGTCGTATCTTTCAAACACGGCCCGGCGTTTCAGTTTCAGCGTCTGGGTCAGCATGCCGTTTTCCAGGGTAAAGTCCTCGGTGATATAGATGTATTTTTTGGGAATTTCATAACCACCGTATTTCTGTTTCAGGGAGGCGTTGATGGCGTCGGAGATCATCTGCTGGATGGCCTTGTCGTTCGCCAGGGCCTTCGGATCCTGCACCGGCAGGTTGTTTTCCTTGGCGTGCTTGGCCAGAACCTCAAAGTCCGGGATGATGAGGCAGACGTTGTATTTTTTGCCTTCCCCGGCCACCATGGCGTTGGCCACGAAGGGGATGAGACGGATGTCTTCCTCAAGGGCCCCCGGAAACACGTATTTCCCGTTTTCCAGTTTGTATTGCTCCTTGATCCGGCCGGTGATGAACAGGAAGCCGTCCTTGTCGATCCGGCCCCGGTCCCCGGTGCGGAACCCGCCGTCCGGGGTCATGACCTTGGCGGTCTCTTCCAATTTGTTGTGGTAGCCCTGCATGACGTTGGGGCCGTAAACAATGATTTCGCCGTCCTCGCTGCCGTCTTCCACCACGGACCGGTCAATGACCACCCGCACGTTTTCAATGAATCGTCCCACGGAGCCCGGACGATTGGCGGAAAAACAGTTCATGGTGACAGCGGGGGAGGTCTCGCTTAAGCCATAGCAGTCAAACACCGGAATGCCGATATCCGAAAAAAAGGCCGCGATTTCCTTGTTCATGAGCGCGCTGGCGGTCACCGCGCCGATAAGCCGGCCGCCGAACTTGTCCCGGATTTTCTTGAACACCACTTTGTCCGCCAGTTTGTATTTCAGGTTCACCAGAAAGCTGGATTTGCCTTCCGCCGCCAGTTCCCGTTTCTTTTTGGCGCTCTCCACGCCCATGTCGAACAACGTCTTGGCAAGGCCGCCGGTGTCCTTCATCTTGGCCTGCAACCCGTCATAAATTTTGTTGAACACCCGGGGCACGGCGATGATGAAGGTGGGTTTTACCAATGCCAGGTCGTCGCCCAGGGTGGCCACGGATTCCATGAATCCGATGGAGCCGCCCGTCATCATCCAGTTGTTCAGTTCCGCAGTTTGTCCGTAGGAATGGGCCCAGGGCAGGATGGAGATGCTGGTGGCGTCTTCCCCGAGCTGGTCCTTGAACAGACGGTTGCCGCCGATGGCGTTGGTGGTGAGGTTCCCGTGGGACAAGAGCACACCCTTGGGGGCCCCGGTGGTGCCGGAGGTGTAAATCAGCTCCGCGATTTCCGAGGAAGCGGGCTTTATGGAGGCAACCGGGTGCTTTTCGCCCGCCTCTTCCAGGGACGCCATGCTGCCCGGTCCGGAAGACTCGATGACGAATACATGCTCAAGGGTGGGAATCAGCCCCTTGAAGCGGATGACTTTCTGATAGATGGCGGGTTTGGAAACGATCAGCAGTTTTATAGCGCTGTCCCGGATGATGTATTCCCAGGTGCTTTCCAGCTCCGCCTCGTACATGGGCACGAACCGGGCGCCCACGCCGTAGGTGGCGAAAGCCGTGATGGCCCATTCCGGCCGGTTGTTGCCGATAAATCCCACGACATCGTTTTTGCCGATGCCCCGATGCGCCAGCCCGCCCCGCAGGTTGTCCACCCGGCGGCCCACTTCTCCATAGGTCACCCAGATTAGGTCTGTTTTCGTCTCGTTTTTGACGCCGAACAGGTTGTTGTTTGAAAATCGGCTGACCGCGCCTTCAAACAGATCCACAAGATTGTCAGGTTCTTTAAATGCCATAAATTTGTCCCCCTTTTTCTAAAACCGGATGTTTTTTCGAAATATCCGACGGTTATGGGTTAAAGTGATTTTGAGAAGCGGTATTTTATGCAAAAAATGCGCCAGACATTGAAAAAAATAACAGATTGAAATAATGAATATTTAAAGCGAAATGGGTCATTTGACGGCGGTTTTCCTTATGAAACGAGGGGCATATTTGCCTCTTAAAATAGACTATTTTCAATGTAACCAATTTAAATTAATTATCAAAATATATTCAGGACAGATTGACCCCAATAAGGGGCGGTTTAGGTCTGATTTTTTTGAAAAGACGCGGAAGGATAACAAAATCTTTCCGTCTGACTTTCCGTCTGACTTTCAATTTGCATTTCGACATGATATACGAAATGAAAATAATAAATGACCATAAAATGCAAGTAAAGATATCACACAATTGGGGATGATACAAGCAAATGACGGATTTTTCAAGGAAGATGACGGATATTCTTAATTACGGCGCGTTGAATCTGGCCATGGCCATTGGATACAAGAACCGGATTTTTGATATCCTCGAAGACCTGAAGAAACCGGCCACGATTTCTGGGATTGCCGCGGCCTCGGGACTGGACCGCAGATATCTCAGGGAATGGCTGGGGATTATGGTGACCGGTGAAATCATGGAACTGTCCAAAACCCCGGAAGGGGAAAATGCCTATTTTCTGCCGCCGGCCCATGCGGCATTTTTGACCCGCGCCTCCGGAAGCAATAATCTGGGGGTATATACCCAGGAAATTCCGCTTTTGACCACCTGTGCCATGGCCCAGGTGGTTGATGGGTTTAAGACCGGCGAGGGGATTGCTTTTTCGCAGTATCCGGATTTTCAGGAATTCATGGGCCAGCTTGCTGATGCCAAGCACGAACAGGTGCTGATTTCCCATTTTCTTCCGGCGGTGGATAACGGAGCCCTGATAGAACGCCTAAAGACCGGCATCCGGGTCTGTGACATGGGCTGCGGCGAGGGGATTGCGTTAAATCTGATGGCGCAAGCGTTTCCCAACAGTGTTTTTGTGGGCATCGATAATCATGAAGCCGCCATCCGAAAAGGCCGGAACAACGCGAGGCAGATGGGCCTGGCCAATGCCGTTTATAAAAATTTGGATGCCGCAGCCATTTCCGGGAAAGAAGAATTCAAGAACCAGTTTGATTATGTCTGCGCCTTTGACGCCATCCATGACCAGCGCCATCCGCTGGAAGCATTAATGGGAATCCGGTATATGCTGGCCCCCGGCGGGCTGTTTTCCATGGTGGACATCAAGGCCTTTTCCGATCATCGGGACAACTTGACTCATCCCATGGGCGCTTTTTTATACACGGTGAGCCTGATGCACTGCATGCCCATCGGCTTATATGATAACGGCGCCGGGCTTGGCATGATGTGGGGACGGGAAGAAGCCCTGGTCATGCTAAAAAAAGCCGGGTTTGAACATATTGAAATCAGGGAGATGGCCCATGACGGGTTTAACCTGCATTATTTCTGCCGGGTTCCCGCCTGAGAAGAGAATAAGGGGTTTCCAATGAAAAAATGGTTAACGAAAAATCTGATTTGCCCGGAATGTTTAATGGATGAGATTCCTCTGGATATCGATATTCAGGCAGAACAGGAAGGGGATGTGATTGAAGGCGAACTCTCATGCCCCGCCTGCGGCAGGTGCTATCCCATTCGCAGGGGAGTGGCCGTTATTTTACCCGGCCAGTCCATGTCTGTCCTGTCCAGCGCGTCGGGATATAATTCAAAGAGCATGCTGTCGTCCTATTTATGGAGCCATTTCTGTGATTTTTTAAAGGATACGAACGCCACCGACGCGTACCGGGTATGGTCGTCATTTTTTAAAAAATCAGATGGTTATGCCCTTGATATCGGTTGTTCCGTGGGGCGTCTGTCCCTTGAACTGAGCAAAACCCATTCCCGTGTGATCGGGATTGATACCTCCGTTTCTTTTATTGAAAAAGCACGGGAATTGCTGCGCAAAAAAACGCTGGAATTTGATCTCATTATTGAAGGGTTTATCACGGAAAAACGGTTCTGTGCGCTTGACGGGGCTTTTAATTTTGACGTGGTTGATTTTATCGTTGCGGACGCCTTGTTTCTCCCGTTTCCCAAAAGGTTTTTCCAGACCGTGACATCCATTAATATCCTGGAAAAAGTATCCTCGCCCTTAAAGCATTTAATGGATATCAACCGGGTGCTAAAAGAAAAAAATTCCATGTTTGTGTTTTCAGATCCGTTTTCCTGGGATGAATCGGTGCTGGATCCCCGGCACTGGTTGAGCGGCGGCTTGAACGGCAACGGGAACCGCCGGGGTATTGACGCTATCGGCAGCTATTTGTCGGGCAAGGACAAGGTTTTTGATCCGCCTCTGGAAATTCTGGACCAGGGCAATGTGCCCTGGAAAATACGCAAAACCGAAAATTTATGGGAATATATCAATTCGCAGTTTA
>Ga0209467_1001176_pt1 | contig 24458 bp, 18 predicted proteins | sample Higcelwee11metaG_FD_187175 | JGI IMG/M metagenome (GOLD analysis project Ga0209467, IMG submission 187175) | Freshwater pond sediment microbial communities from the University of Edinburgh, under environmental carbon perturbations - High... | ecosystem: Environmental > Aquatic > Freshwater >... | reverse complement strand
GACGCCATGATGCAGGACAAACTGTTGCTCACCGTGGCCCCGGACGGCTTCCTCCGGCGCAAGGGATGATCGGGCCTTGCGCCCCGGGTCGCTCCGATGGCAGGACCGGCCTGACACGGCGTTTTTCTCCGGGGCTTTTGCGGGGTCGGCCCTGACAGATTCTCTGTCGCGGCCGGAAATCCCGAGCAAACACCTGGATTCTGACCGACCCGCCCATGGTTGAACATCGCCCTTCCCCCGTTCCGGGCGCATCGCCCGTTCCCTGGTGGCCCGCAATGGCGGCCTGGGGGGCTTTTGCGTGTCTGGCGGCCTTCTACGTCCTGTACGTCACCCCGCGCCGGGGCGTGCTTTTCAGCGACGAGGCGTGGTATCTGTACAACGCCGTGCGCGCCCTGCATCACGGCGAGATCGCAAGCTACCTGCCCCAGGCCCCGGCCCACCTGTTCAACGCCTTTTCCATGATCTTTCTCGGCGACGGCTATCTGCCCCAGCGCTACGTCTTCATCCTGGCCAACATGGCGGCGGGCGTGGCCCTTTTGGCCGGGGTGGGCGGCAAAAAGGCCCTGGCCGCAAGCCTTCCCCTGGGTCTTGGCTGCGTCCTGGTGGCCGGGCTGGCGTCGGTGGTGAATTATCAAAACGGCCCGGGACTTTTTTTGTCCCTGGGGCTGGGCCTTTATTTTCTCGGGGATCGGGCGGCCGGGCCGGTCGCGGCCTGGACCCTGTCCACGGCGGCCGGGTTTTTCCTGGCCGCCTCGGCCATGGCCAACCTGACCGTGGTCCCGGGGCTGGCCGTGATCTGCCTGGGGCTTTTGTGGCGGGCCTGGAGGACCGGACGCCTTTTTCGGGCCGCGGGCCCCCTGGCCTGCGCCCTGTTTTTGGGAGCCATGCTTGGCGCGTACGCCGCCGCCCTGGGCCTGGAGAGGCTGTTTCACGTCCCCAAGGGGCATGGCTTCCTGTTCGGCCGGTTGGGGGAGATCGCGCTTTTGGCCGTGGCCTGGCCCGTGTTCTGGGGGGTCTTTGCCTGGGCGGCGGCGCTGTTGCGCAGACGCGGACATCGGGCGGACCCTGTGGCCTGGGGGCTGTGGCTGCTGGTTTCGGCCGCCGCCGCCCTGCTGGTCAAGGCCATCCTCGTGGCCTCCGGGGGCTGGGTGGAATTTCCCCTGGATCTGCTGCCCACCCTGAACCCGGTGATCCTTCTGCCCCACTACGCCTACGGGCTGCTCTGCCTGGGCCTGCTGCACGGGGCGCGCACCCGGGGAACCACGGACCAGGCGTGGCGCCGGGGGCTGGGCGCGGCCCTGGCCCTGCTGCTGTACTGGGCGCAACAGACCTTTTACAGCGAAATTTTTGTGACCTTTTCCATGGTCTTCGTCTCGGGCTTCATGATGGCCCTGGGGCTGTCGCTTCTGTCCCTGCCCGTCCCCGGGGGAGGCCGCAACGCTGCGGGGCTGGGAAGGACCGGGGCCCTGTTTCTGGCGGCCCTGGTCTTCGTGGGGGGCAGCCTGGGGTATCTGGAGACCGGGGGCTGGACCGGTGAGACGCGCCTGTCCGGACCCAAGGTGGAATTGGACAACCCCCGACTGCGCGGGATACTGGAATCCCCGGAGCGGGCCGCAATCCTGGCGGCCGTGGAACGGGCCTACACCGAGGCCGGATGCCGGGAAAAGGCGCTTTTGTGCTTCAACAACGCCTCCCTGCTGCATTACGTCCTGGATCACCCCGCCCCGCCCGGGTTGAGTTACATTCCCCAGCCCATCTATTTTGAGCCGGAGATACGGGAGATCGTGGAGGGCGAAAAAGCCTGGTGCCTGCTGTATTCGGCAAGTTACCGCCGGGCGGGCACAGAGGAGCGGGAAGAGGCGTTCATGCAGTATCTCGCCTCGCATGCGGCCGAAAGGCGCGTCCTGGGTGATCCCTCTTCCAGCATTCCCTATACCGATTTTGTGCTTTTTCTCGGGTCGGCGCCGACGGGGGCGGAGATTCCCTGGCCGGACGACACAACGCGGCACAAAGCCCCCGCCTTGCCTTGATGGGCGGGTGTGGGATATGCTGCCAAAAAGATTGGCATTTTAACATGTTCGAGCAACCATGCCTTCCCTGCGGCCGAGCTGCACAGACAGTCGGCATTTCGCTTCGGTGAGCGGGCATTCTCGGCAGCAAGGGCGCGATATGAAGAGACAGCGGATAGCGGCTACCCTGCTCACGGTGTTTTTGCTGGCCTCCCCGGCCATGGCCCAGGAGCCCGTCAAGGTGGTGGGCAAGGCGTTTTGCCTGTTCAAGCACGACATCACCGTGCCCGAGGTGGCGGGCTTGGAACCGCGCCTGAAAATCACCTCGGTGTTGGTCAAGGTGGGGGACCGGGTGGAGAAGGACGCCCGGCTGGCGGGCTACGAACCCATGCTGGAGACGCTGATTGCGGAAAAGTCCCAGCTCTCCCGGCACACCCTGTCGGGGCTTGAGGCCCAGTTGCAGGCCGCTTCCCTGGCCTTTGAGCGGGAGAAGATCCGGCGCGACGAAATGCGGGAGATGACCAAAAAGGGGCTTTTCGCCGAATCCGATCTGGGCATGATCGAACGTTCCATCGACATCTTTCAAAAACGGCTCGATTTTCTGCGCGAGGTCATCGCGGCGGAAAAGGCCCGCATGGACACCCGGGAGCTCACGGCGGCCCAGAAGCGGGGCGTGGACGCGGAGACGGAAAAACTCCCCAAGGAATTCTTCATCACCGCGCCCTTTGCCGGGCACGTGCTCAACGTCAATCCCCGGGCCATGCCCGGTGCGGTGTTCGCCCTGGACGAGGGCGCCCCGCTGTTTGAGATCGGCGTCCTGGACAAGATGATGGTCCGCTGCGCCGTCCACGAGATCCAGGCCGTCAAGCTCAAGGCCGGGGACGAGGCGCGCATGGTTTTCCACGCCTTTCCGGACAAGGTCTTCACCAGCCGGATCGCCCGGCTCTCCCAGGTGACCATGACCCTCTACCTGCAACAGCCCTCGTTTTACGAGGTGGAAGTGGCCCTGGACAACCCGGATCTGGCCATCAAGGACGGCATGCGGTGTGACGTGACCTTGTTTCCCGCGTCATAGCCGGGGTTGTGCGTAAGGAGAGATCATGGAGCGCCGCGAAAAAGAGCCGTTTTCCATCACCTCGCTGCTGTCGGCCAATCCGGGGCTGGCCCGCACCATGTGCTGGAAGTTCGCCGAATGGGACCATGCGGACGCCGCCGGGCGGCATGTGCAATTCGGCTGCGGTGAGAATGTGCTGCCGGACTTCGTCAATCTGGACATGCTTCCGATTGATGAGCGGGTCATCGCCTGCAACCTTCTGGATATCTGGCCCGAGCGGCTGGCCGGGCAAACCGCCGGGTTCTATTCCGAGGACGTCCTTGAGCATTTCTTTCTGGGAGAGCAACTCTATCTTCTGTGCTCCATGAATTATCTGTCGCGGCACGGCGCCGTCTCCCGGGTGCTCATGCCGGACATCGACAAACTGTGGGCCTACCGGGACGTGTTTGATCTTGACCGGATGCGTCGCGAAAACGACTATTTCCTTTCCGTCATGGGCTGCGTCGATCCCGTCCAGGTCATCAACACCGGCCTGCGCATGGGCGGGCACCGCTGGCTGCACAACCACGACAGTTTCAGCGCCCTGGCCGGTCTGGCGGGCTTTTCATCCCTTTTGGCCGGTTGCGAGACCTCCCAGGATCCGGCCTACAACGGCATCAACCTGCGCAGCGAACATGCCCTGGCCTTTGCCTCGGACCTGGTGAAAACGCGCGACGTGCATCGCCGCATTCTCGAGCCGTCCCGGGTGCATGGGGCGCAGCGCGTGGAAGACGTGGACGAACACCAGTCCCTGTGGGTGTCGACAAGCGCGGACCCGGTCATTGTGTACGAGTTCCCGGGGATTCCCTGGGAGGAGATTACGCTCATCAATGTGCGCTGCGCCAACCTGAGCGAGTTCAACGAGCACAATTTTTCAAAAATGTACTTCGCCCAGAATGAAGCAAACTCCTTGTACACCGACAGAACCCTGCATTCCGCGCACTATGTCAATACCTTCACACGGTGGGAGATCGACCGCAAGAGGCCCCGGGACAGCCAGGAGGTTTCGTTTTTGCGGTTCGATCCGTCGGAGCGGCCGGGTGACTACTTTACGGTTGGGCCGATAGAGATTTTCACGCTGTCCTGAGGAGTTCACGTCATGGTCCAGGCCCGCCCACTGGAAGTCCGTTGACAGGAACCTGCCCGCGACCCCGATCATCGAGCGCGCCCGGCCCATGCAGGCGCAACATTATTCATGGCTTCATGAAGGGAGGATTCCATGGCTGAAGCTCGCAAAGTGTTCGAAATGCGCACGTTCGCGTCGTACCTCAAGGGCCTGGACCGCGAAGGCGGCGAAAAGGGCGCCCGGGAACTGGTCGGATATATGACGCAGTCCGAGATCGACGAGGAACTGGCCCCCTTCGCCGCCGCCCTGGCCAAGGCCTGGATCTACGAACAGCATCCCGAACTGGCGGGAATGACCATTGGCGAGCTGTACGCCCAGGGACAAAACGTGTCCCTGCCCACCCTGCCCCCGGACCTCAAAGCCGAGGTGGGCGCCTTGTCCGCCATGTTGTCCGGGAGCAGGACGACCCGCCGTGAACAGGCCGCCCGGCTTGAGCAGGCCGAAACGGAACTGGCCGGAGTGACCGCCAGGCTTACGGACGCCGACGCCCGCACAAAGGCCGCCCTGGCCAGGGCCGCGTCTCTTTCGGCCTCCCTGCAAAGCGCCGACGGCACGATCCTTGCGGACTCCGGGGGCAGGGTTTCGGCAGGCATCGCCACGCTGGAGGGGCATTTGAAGATGTTGGAGGAGGTCACGCGGCAAGGCGGGGGCGCCGAGTCCTCTCCCCCGGCCTGCGAGGCCCAGACCGGCGCGGCTTCGGCCGCCCCCGAGTCCTCTCCCCCGGCCTGCGAGGCCCCGGCCGCTCCCCCTGCCGACGCGCCCCAGGCAGGCCCGGCTTCGGACGCCCCCGGCGCGGGCGAGGCTCCGCTCCCGTTTACCAAGATTCCCGAGCTGTTTTTCTTGCGGATCAAGGCCCCGCAGCGGGATGTGCCCACGACCTTCGCCTTTTCCGTGTTCAAGGCGGGCAGCGTGCTCATGAACAAGATGCTGTCGGAGGCCTGCGACGAGCTCGGCATTTCCTTCGTGGACCTTCCCGGTTTTTCCTTCGGCTACGGGTTCCATTACGACGACAAGGAAATGGCCGACGAGGTGTCGAGAATCTTCAAACCGCGCGGCTACTGTTATGGGGGATTCCGCATCTATCCGCAGAATTTTGCGATTCCCGGCATCAAGGAACGCACAAAATGTCTGTTGGTGCGAGACCCACGCGACATGCTCGTCTCGCACTTTTTTTCCATGAAAAACTCCCACCCGGAACCTGGCGCGGATGGGGGGGTAAAGTATGAGAAGCTTTTCAAATACATCAAGGACAACACGTACAAGGGGATCGATAAGTACGCCCTGCAACGCGCGCCGCAATTTCGCAAAGTCCTTGAGACGTACAAGCCCATCCTAAACGATGACAACTTCCGCCTGTACCGCTACGAGGATGTGGTTTTTTCCAAAAAGGAATGGCTTACGGACATGATGCATTTTCTGGAATGGCCGTTGCCGCCGGAACAGATCGCGGCGATCAGCGCGGCCAACGACATCCGTCCCGCCCAGGAAGACCAGGCGCAGCATATCCGCAAGGTCACGCCCGGCGACCACAAGGAAAAGCTGCTCCCCGAGACCATTGCCGCGCTCAATGAAATCTTTGAGCCCGTGTACCGGCTCTACGGCTATTCGGCCTAGGAACGCGCCGGGGCCGCGTTCGTGCAGGGCGCCCGCCCTGGGCGCTTGACGGCCCTTGGGAGGTTCATGATACGGATTCGACGCGCTGCGGCTGACGATTGCGACGAAACAGGCGCAACGGGCGTCCGGCATGCAACGACGCGGCGACGTTCCAGATGGCGCCGTGCGGCGGGTCCGCTCCTGTTTGGCAGAAACGTCTCCATGGAGAAAAAATGTTGATCCGAACCCATCCTGATTCGCAGGTTTCTCTTGCCGAGTGCGGCAAGGCGGGCCGTCCCTATTTTCCGAATTATGCATTTGACGGCTACATCAACGACGAACATCGCTGGTATGCCGAATGCGAGGTTGACGGGGTGTGCATCAAGGCCCCCATCCCGGGCTGGCTCCAATCCGCCGACGCCCTGAAGATCTACGAGCTGGCCTATTATGCCGCCGGGGACATCTGCGAACTGGGCACGGCCTTCGGACTGTCGTGCAGCATCCTGGCCCGGGCCTGTGCGGCCTCCGGACGCGGCGGCGTCATCGAGACGGTCGAACTCAACCCCGACGTCTCGGCCCAGGCCCAGGCCAACCTGCGCGCCTGCAATCTCCACGACAAGGTCGTTTTTCATGTCGGAGACGCGGAAAACGCCTGCCGCGCGATGCTGGCGGCCGGCCGGACATTCGCCTTCGCCTTTGTCGACCACTCCCACGCCTATTGGCCGGTCTACCGGGCCAACCAGATCCTGAAGGATCTGCTGGTTCCCGGGGGGCTCGTTTTGTTTCATGACTACAACGATCCCCGCAACACCGCAGACAAGCTGGAGAGCGACGAGACCGGGGTCTACGGCGTGTACGACGCCGTGCAGGATTCCGTGGTGGCCGACCACTTCGAATTCATCGGATCGTATGGGTGCACCGGACTTTTCCGCAAGCCTCTGTAGGGGGCGGCGGTCCGCCCCGGAACCCTCCAGGCGGCCAGAACAGGGAATGAGGATGGCGCAAAGATGAGCGGTCTGATCAAGAGATTCAAGCGCGTTTTCATGGCGTCGCGGAAACACTCCGGCCCGCAGGTCGCACAGACCCGCCATATCGACCCGGAAATCTCCCGCGTTGTCGGTGAAAGCCCTTTTTTCGACGCCCAGTATTATCTGCAAAACTATCCGGACGCCATTTCCTCAGGCCTGGACCCCCTGACGCATTATCTCACCCGGCCGAACTCCCCCCCCCGCAATCCAAGCAAATTGTTCGATGCGGCCAGTTATCTGGCGTACAATCCCGATGTCGCCAGGGCCGACGTCAACCCGCTTTTCCACTACCTGGCCTACGGCCGGGAAGAACAGCGGCGTTACGCGGCGGTGCGCCCCAAATGCCCCCCTCCGGTTGCGCCGCAGTGGCCGCAGTGGGAGGACCTGGCGCGGCGGCTGCCGCCGCCCGGGGCCCGGGGGCCTCTCGTCCATGTGGTGGTCCCGGTCTATCGCGGCCTGGATGAGACGGCCAACTGCCTCTATACCCTCCTGTCCAGCCGGGTGGATGCCGACATCCGTTGCGACGTCACGGTCATCGACGACCAAAGCCCGGAACCGGAGCTTTCGGCCTATCTGGATCGTCTTGCCGGGCTGAACCTGTTCACCCTGCTGCGCAACGCGGAAAACCAGGGCTTCGTGTGTTCGGTGAACACGGGCATGAGCCGTCTGCCCTCCCACGACGTCATCCTGCTCAACTCCGACACGGAGGTGTACGGCGACTGGGTGGAACGCCTCCACGCGGCGGTAGGCGCCGCGCCGGACATCGGCACGGCGACGCCTTTTTCGAACAACGCCACCATCTGCAGCTATCCGCTTTTTTGCACCGACTTCAACATGCCCTTCGAGGTCAGCCACCGGGAGATCGACGCCCTGGCCAGGGAGGCCAACGCCGGGGCCGTCGTGGACATCCCCACCGGGGTCGGGTTTTGCCTGTACATCCGCCGGGACTGTCTCGATGCCGTGGGGCTTTTCCGGCAGGACGTTTTCGGCCTGGGGTACGGCGAGGAAAACGATTTCTGCCAGCGGGCCCTGGCCCTGGGGTGGCGCAGCGTCCTGGCCGGGGACACCTTCGTGCGCCATTTCGGTCGCGTTTCCTTTCTGGACTCCTCCGAAGAACGCTCCCGCAACGCCCAGGAGCTCATCGACCAGCTCCACCCCGACTACCTGCCGACCGTGCGCGCCTTCTGCGAGTCCGACCCTCTCCGGCCGTTGCGGGAACGTCTCGACCTCGCCCGCCTCAAGGCAAAGATCGGGGACAGGATCATGTTGTTCGTCAGTTCCTCCCTCGGCGGCGGCACGGAGCAGCACCAGCGGGACATGGAGATCCTGTTGGCCAGGGAGGGCGTCGGGGTTGCGTATGTGCGCCCGGTCTCGGGCACGGCCAGACTGGAGCTCGGCCATCCCGACATCCTGGACATGCCGAACATCCCCTCCTGCGACATCTCCCAGGGCCCGGCCCCCTTGGCCAGGGTGCTTCGCGACCTGGGAATCCTGCATATCCATGTGCACCATCTTCTGGGCTTCCCTTTCGAGATGCCGGATTACATCGCCGCCCTGGCCCAGTCCCTTGATCTGGGCTATGACGTCACGCTGCACGACTACGCCGCCGTGTGTCCGCGCATCAATATGATCGACGATTCCGGGGTGTTTTGCGACAATCTCGATATCGAACGCTGCCAAAGCTGCGTGGATCGCAACGGCTCCTCCTTCGGGCCGGTGGCCATGTGGCGGTGGCGCATCGTGCAGGAAAAATTCCTGTGCCGCGCCCGCCATGTCTTTGTCCCCCATCTCGACGTGAAAACGCGCCTGAAGGGTCTTTTCCCCGGGGCGAACATCCAGGTGCGCACGCATCCGGAGCTTCTGCCGCCCCTGGACATGGCGCCCGTGCCCCGGGAACCCGGCGAGCCGCTGCGGGTGGCCCTGATCGGGGCCATCGGGCCGCACAAGGGGTTTGCCGTGTTTAGGGCCTGCGCCGAGGCGGCCCTGCGCCTTGGCCAGCCCATCACCTTCATCGTCATCGGCTACGTAAGCGACATGCGGGAGGTGGGCGGCCTCCCCAACGTGGTGGTGACCGGCCCATACAACCAGGAGGATCTGCCCGGCCTGCTGGAGGAGTATCGCTGCCACCTCGCCTTTTTTCCGGCCGTGTGGCCCGAAACCTATTCCTACACCCTCTCGCAGGCCTTCGCCGCCGGGCTCTACCCGGTCTGCTTCGATCTGGGGGCGCCGGCCGGACGCATCCGGGAGGTCGCCTGGGGCGAGCTTTTGCCCCTGGAGCTGTGCCGCCATCCCCGGGTGATCAACGAACGGCTTCTGGGGTGCGCGCCGCCCCCCAGGCCCACGGGATTGTCGGCCACCCTCGGAGGCCGGTACGACCACCTGTTGACGGAGTACTACGGGCTTGGGGCCGAGCCCGGGGAGGAGCTTTCGCCGGAACCGTCCGGGTCGGCCGAGTCGGCCGAGCCCCCGAGGATTCCGGAGGCGCTGGCGGAACATGTCGTGGCCATCGACGGCCGTTACGGCGCGCTGGCGTATTATGATTTCGATGCGGTGATCGGCCGCTCCCTGGAGGCGTATGGCGAGTGGGGCCAACGGGAGCTCGATCTGCTGACGGACCTTATCGACGCCGACGCCGTGGTCGTCGACGGCGGGGCCCATATCGGCGTGTACTCCCAGGCCTTCGCCCGATCCGTCGGCCCAAAAGGCCGGATCGTGGCCTTTGAGCCCAATCCCGTGCTGTATCCGCTCCTGGTGCGCAATACGGCGTCCTGCCCGTGCTCCGTCGAGGTGCATCACGCGGCCCTGGACGCCGAGCCCCGGGTGGTCCATATCACCCCGCTGGGCAAGGCGGAGCGGGCCAACCTCGGGGCCCTGGCCCTGAAACAGATGGCCGGCTCCCCGTCGGCCCGCTCGACGCCGGTGCAGGTGGTGAACCTGGACAGCCTGGAACTGCGGCGCCTGGATTTTCTCAAGCTGGACCTTGAGGGCATGGAGCCGCTGGCCCTGGCCGGGGCAAAACGCACCATTTCCAGCCTGCAACCGCTGATCTACGTCGAGTGCAACACGCCCGGCGACGGCTGGAGAAGCTTAAGCGCCGTCCGGGAGTTCGGATACCGGGGGATACTGTGCCGTTTCCCGGCCTACAATCCCGAAAACTGGCGCGGAAACGCCACGAATTTCTTCGGCCCGGCCCACGAAAGCGGGCTGCTGCTTGCGCCGCAGCGGTTTGCGCAAAAAATCGAAGCGCGCCTGTGCGGCCCGGACATGGAACCCGTCGAGACCCTGGAGGATCTGTACCTGGCGCTGCAACGCACGCCCCGCTTCGGGGATGTCACGGCCATGGATCGCAGTTTCGGGCAGGTGACGAAGGATCTCGAGACCTGGGCCCAGGACGCGCACCGGCTGCTCAAGGAATTGACGGATCAGAACATGTGGAGCGACCGGGACCGGCATCTGGCCGTCTTTCTCCGTGAGGCCTGGAATGCGCTGCAGCATCCGCAGGACACGAAAAAAGAAACCGCTGCCGTGGCCGGGGCGTTGCAGGACGTGCTCGAGCGGGCGGGTTTTTTCAACGAGAATTTTTACCGGGCGGCGTATCCAGGGGCGGCCGCCGCCAACACCCCGGCCCTGTACCACTTCCTGACGGAAGGCTGGAGGCAGGGATACCTTCCGGCGCCGGGGTTCGATACGGTGTCCTACATGCAACGCTACCCGGATGTCTCGGCGTCGGGACATAATCCCTTGCTGCATTATATCTTCTTCGGCCAATATGAAAATCGCAATCCGCTTTCATCCTGATGCGGCTCCGAAATCTTCTCTTTTTTATGCATACAAATCCGATGGGCGGGCGGGCTCCAAAAATGAAGCTTTGCCATCTTGAAACGACACTATTTCGCAATTCAGACCCTCGAGGGATACAATGAGTACGGATCAAAGCATATCATCTTCAGAGAAAAAAAGCCTCTTCGCCTTTCGGGCAAAGAAGAAAAACACAAAAGATATTCTTCTCGATCTGGCAAAAAAGAACAAGCTGTTCGTGTGCATTGTTCTTGTCCCACTCACCGCGTGCATTCTCTACTTCGGGTTTATTGAATCCGATATTTATGTTTCAGAGTGTGTTTTTGTCATTCGGCAGCCTGAAAAAAAGGGCTCTTCCGGCGTCGGCTCGCTTTTGCAGAGCTTCGGCGTATCGAGCGTACGCGAAGAAGCCTTTACCGTGCGAGGATTCATCCTGTCCCGTGACGCATTGAAGGTGATCAACGAAAACATTGATTTACGCAAGGCATTCGGCAAGAACAAAATCGACCTGATAAACCGGTTTGATCCGATTGGGATCGACGATAGTTTTGAAGCGCTCTATAAATATTTCCTGAAACGAGTCAGCGTTGATATCGACATGACTTCCTCGATAGCCACGCTGAGAGTGCGGGCCTTTTCCTCACAGGATGCCTACAATATTAACGAGGGCCTGTTGTTTATGAGTGAAGGCTTGATAAACAAACTCAACGACCGGGCTCGAAAGGACATGCTGGACAACGCCGTGAGGGATGTCGACGAATCCGAGCGGGAGGCAAAAGACACCGCACTGGCTTTGTCAGTCTATCAAGACAAAGAGATCCTGTTCGACCCGGCGCAACAATCCACCATGCAACTGCAACAGGTCTCACGGCTTCAGACGGAACTCCTCAACGTGCGTGGTTTGATAGCACATTATCGTGAATTCGCATCTGAAAGTCCCCAGAAGCGCGGATTGGAAAAACGCGCCGCAGAGTTACGTAAAGAGATCGATCTGGAAATGTCGAAGGTCGCTGGCGGGGACGCGTCCATGACGCAGAAATTGATTGAATATGAACGCCTGAAGCTTGACCGGATGTTTTCAGAAAAAAAGCTGGCCGCCGCGCTGACATCCCTGGAACAGGCCAAGGCGGATGTGCAAAGACAGCAACTCTATCTTGAAAGGATCGTCCATCCGAACATTCCGGACAGCTCCATTTATCCAAACAGGATAACCAACATCCTTGCTGCGGCAGGCTTGTTGCTTGTCTTGTTCGGCGTCGTGAAACTGCTCTTGATCGGCGTCATTGAGCACCAAGATTGAGATGTCCCATATGCAGCAAATAACTTTTCTCAGTTCGCTACAACTCCAGCAGCGGGTCTTGAGCGCCTTGCTCCGGCGGGAAATCATCGCGCTTACCGGAAAAAATGGCATGGGCTTTCTCATGCTCATGCTTGAGCCCTTTGTCTTTGTCGTTGTGCTTGGGCTCGTGTTCATCCTTCGCGCCGACAGCTTCAAGAATGTGCCCATCGTTGAATTTTGTCTTTCAGGATACTGCATTTTATGGGCTTGCAGATTTCACATAATGAAAATTATGAATGTGATCGCCGTTAACCAGGCCTTGCTTTATCATAGATACGTAAAAATGATTGATATAATGATCGCAAGAATAATTATTCAATGTTTTACGACGACATTGAGCTTATTCTTGCTGTTTCCACTCGTTTTTTTTGGGGCCATTACGTATCCCAACGATCCGCCGCTGATCATTTTTTCATGGATTCTTGTCCAGTGGTATGCATTCAGTGTTTCACTCATTGCCGGATCAGTCGTCGGCCTGTATAAATTTGGCTTGAAATTCTGTCTTATCCTGGGCGCGTTCCATGTCGTAATAACTGGCGCCTTTTTTATGGTCGATTGGATTCCGTCCACGTATGCGGATTATGCGCTCATATTTCCCATGGTCCATGCCACGGAAATGATGCGCGACGGCCTGTTCGGAAACATGGTTTCCACGCATTATAGTGCATTCTATATCATTTGTGGAAACATCCTCCTCACCTACATCGGCTTGGCGCTCTGCCGTCAACTGGCGCAGCGAGGCCCCATCGATGATTCGTATTGACCGTCTGTGCAAAAGCTATCCGACACGACACGGCATGAAACCCGTTCTCAAAAATGTCAGCTTTTCCGTGCAGCGCGGGGAAAAGCTCGGCATTCTGGGGTGCAACGGCGCGGGCAAGTCCACCTTGATCCGCATTATCGGCGGGGTTGAGAATCCTACGAGCGGAACCGTCACCCGCGAAATGAGCATGTCCTGGCCCCTGGCCTTTCAAGGCGGCATCGTCGGGAGCCTGTCCGGGATCGACAATCTGCGTTTTATCTGCCGGATTTATAATGTCGATTATCAGACCGCTTTGAAATCCGTCGAGGAGTTCTCCGAGCTTGGGAGCTACATGTACGAGCCGATCAAGACCTATTCGGCGGGGATGCGGGCGCGGCTGGCCTTTGCCATATCCATGACCGTGGACTTCGATTGCTATCTTATCGACGAAATTTCCGCTGTAGGAGATAAACGGTTCAACGAAAAATTCAAAGAACGGCTTATGGACAAAACACACAACAGGTCCGTTGTCATGGTTTCGCATTTTTACGGAGTCATCCGCGAATATTGTGATACTGCGGCTGTTCTCAATTCTGGAATATTAACAGTATTTGACGATGTGAAAGATGCTATTGAATATTACGAGAGTACGCTAAAAGTCAAAAACATTACATTTTAATCTGAATGTTTATAGAAATTAGTATGCTTGCACATTGCATCGAAAGGGGTACGTTGTTATGAGTTCAAATTTTTTATATGAGCAAGATAAACTCGCGACGGTCAATTCCTTTGTCAATTTTTCTCTTGGCCGTGAAATTCCGCTCTCGCCACTTCGATTATATATGGAGATAACCAACTATTGCAACATCCGTTGCGCCATGTGCACGCAATTTTCCGCAATATCTCCCTTTCGGCCGGAGGTGCTTAAACGAAAAGACCGCGGCGTCATCGAGGTGGAGGACATCGGACGAAACATCACCTCGCTTCTCAAAAATACGCTGCACGTTATTTGTACAGGATACGGAGAACCTACGGTGCATCCCCACTTTCGGGATGTGATCAAATTCATGTCGGACTACGGCGTCTTGATCAGCTTTGTTTCCAACGGCCAACTGCTGGACAACGATCTTGCGGAGTTTCTCGTCGATCAGGGCGTCTACAAGATTATGATGAGTTGCAGCGGCGCCACCGCAGATGAATATGAAAAAGTGTACATCGGCGGAAAATATGACAAGTTTCTCGGCGCTCTGAAACGAATACAGGAAGCAAAAGCCCGGGCAGGTTCAAAATACCCCATTATTGAAATCAATTCCCTGGGATTCGCCCATCATGTGGCGAAATTTGATACCTTTGTAGATACCATGTGTGATCATGGCGCGGATATCATTTATTTGAAAACCCTGCAGGGTGTTGACGGAATACCGGAACTCTTTGAACATAAGGCGATTCTGCGTCCCTGGATCGAAGGTGAGGTCATTGCCCGCGCCCTGGAAATCGGCAAGAAGCGCGGCGTCATCATCGCCCTTGATCCCTCGCTCCCTACTGCTCGCAACGAACACGAATATCATCTGCTCAGGCAGCAAAACAAGAATCGCACGACGGACAGATTGCACTTCGGAAAATTCGGCGAGAACATCATTGATTCTTTCGCTGGAATTTCTCAATTTCTTCGTAATTCTCAGATAAAGTTCCTGCAGCACAAGAAAATAGTACCCGTTCCCATCTCCTCGCGCGAATCGCTCGAAAATGTGAACGCATTTCTTGATATCACGGAACTCAAAGACGCCTGTTCCGATGGTCACGTCTACCATTGCATGGAACCGTTTACAACCATGTATATCTATAAGGATCTTGATACAACACCGTGCTGCTTCGGTATGGCGCGAGACTATTCCCTCGGTTCGCTGAAAAATGAAGATGGATTTGATGTCTGGCATGGAGCCGGGTTCACAGCCGTTCGAAATGGGGTATTTTCTGATAAGTATTCAAAAAGCATGTGTTTAAGCTGTCTGAAAAACAAGCTTCATCCGGAAGGGCATAATGTTCATTCCGTATTGACCGAATATGCCCAGTGGTACAAGTTTCGCTACGGACGCGACTTGCTGGCCTTGTTGGAAGTCAGCACCCCTAACATACGCCAAATCCTCGTTGCCAATGACAACGACACCATCGTCCTGCGTCATCGCCTCAACAAAGCGAATGAATCGTCACCACCAGCGCACGACACAGAGCGTGATATGCCCGAGGCTGCGGTGATAAAAGCGCCTTGCAACCCCATGGATTCTGCCAAGACGGCCTCTTTCGATTTCCTGGCCTGGCTGGATTCCTTTCCACAGCGCGACGGATTGCCTCAAATCTCCGTCGCCTGCCCCTCCCCGGCCACAGACGAGGCGGGCGCCATACAACAGAGCGTTCAGGCGGAATCCGGTTTAGGCCGTGGCCTCATGTCAAAACTGCTGAAGATGAACACGGATTTCACGCATCCCGCCCTTGTGATCGAAAACCGCTGCGCAGGCCTGGACTACGGGATCGTGGAATCCCGGCTGTATCCCAAGGTGGTGATCGCGGACCCCTCCCCGGCGTTTCTTTGCAACCTCAAAGCCGCCTTCGCCGCCAGGCCCTTGGATCACGAACGTATCGCCTATGCCGTTTTCGGCGTCGACGAGGCGGGCCTGCTGCCGCCGGAAAGCCTGTCGCTGCTTGTCCTGCGGCATAAGATAAACCGGATTCTCGACGTTGAAGAATTTCTTTCGACCTGCGCCCGGGCCCTGGTTCCCGGCGGCGTGTTGGCCTTCGAGGAGCCGTTCCAGGAGGGACTGTTGCTCATGGGGGCCCTGGCCCAGTTCATCCCGACCGTGGCCAAAAACGCTGGAATCGAGCTTACCGACCGGCTGCGCGAACAGTTGGACTCCTTTATCGCGACCATGAAGTTCTATTCCCGCCGCGACGTGGACAAGTCCAAGGCCGTGGTGAAACACCTGTTCCGCCTCGACGAACTGTACGCCATGTGCTCGGCCCGGGGGCTTGAAATGGTATTTCACGGCAACGCCAACTTCGCGACCCTCATGCATCCCCCGGCAGCAATCCACCCGCATTGGTTCCGCATCCAGTTTCGGGGCTATCTGCGCAACCTGATGGGGTTTGGAGAGGATTTCGCGCAACTGTTCGACGCGACCATCGCACAGTATTGCGACTACACCGACGAGGGCAGCTCCGGGAGCCGCGGACCGCTCGTTTCCGGGGTGTGTCTCTGCCGGAAGGGCCAGGCGGGATGAGAACCGTCGGGGATGGAATCCTCGCAAAATATGGAAACCTGAATCCCATGCGGGCATATCCATGTGAAGAATCGACACCGGCACAGACAGGACGACGTTTCACGAGCCTACGCCGTGCACTCTCGCCCTCTCGCGCGGTGGTGCGCTTCTTCTTGACGGGTATGGGCTTTGCCCGGGAGTCCGAAGGACGACCGGGGAATTCTTCGCCTCCAGGAAGCAGCCACTCTTCCAACAGCAGGACTATTCTTCGCGGACCAGAATAAAAATCCAAAACAATGGCGACAACCATCGGTCATTCACGCGCGTCCGGAAGTGGATGACCGGCGAAGCAACTCCCCGGAAAAGCGTACCTGACGGGTGCGGTACAGAAAATTTTCTTGACTATCCCTGCCACGCTTGTTATTTAAAGATAAAATATCTGTATTGGAATGCACGCACTTTGCAGTTACATCGTGAAAACCGCCTCCGACAGGTTTGGACATGTTGGTGGCCACATGAGGGGAGGGGATGTCTCTCGCGGAGGCTGGGATAGCATCATTTTTAGGTTTAACACGCTGAGATAGTGGAATTTTTCTTATGGGACGAGAACGGGTCAAACGGCTTCACGCCCCGACTTTTTTATGGGAGACTTGCACATAGCACTTTATTGGTGTAACCATGCCCACATGGTGAATACGTGTTCCAGGATGCCCGCAAAAGAGTTGTTCACCAAAAACGCCGGAGGACGTTTATCATGAAAAAATTTATGATCATCATGTTCGTGCTTGCGACCATGGCCTTTGCCCAGGTGTCCCATGCCGCCTTCTACACCTGCACCTGCCAGTTGGTGGGCCAGAGCGCCCTCCGGCTGACCGATACCGGTGGCGCGTTCACCCAGAGGATGTTTGCCCTGAGCGGCGTCGCGGCCACCCGCAACGCGCAGTTGGCCATCGCCCTGACGGCCGCCGCTGCGGGAAAACAGCTTTACGTGTCGCTTCCGGTCATCACGGAATCCAGCGGCATCGCGGCCCTGTACGTTATCCCATAGCGGTTCCGGCTGGGAGCGCCCTCCGCTGGAGAAGTCCTCTCGCGAAACGGGTAGTAGGATATTCTTTTGCAGTCCCTCGTTTTTATGAAAAACGGGGGACTGCTTTGAAGTTTCCGGGTTCCTGCGAATTCTGGCCTGCTCACGAGCAGCCATTTACGTGAAAACCTCCTTCTGGACGGTGTTATCCTGCGTCAACCCGGTTATGCGGAGGTTCTCCCATCTCTTTTTCATCATCAACGCCGCCGTGACTCTTCGCCAAGAATACGTCCCGCGTTGTCTTCGATTTAGAGTCATGGACTAGATTTTCTTTGTTCCATCACTCAAGGCGACCGGGGCCTGGATCACCTTCAAACACATTCCGCATAAGCGAACAAAGGATTCCCATGGCTGACAAACAGGCTGAAATGCGCCGACTGCCGGATATCATTGATCCTGTTTTCTGGGATATCTATCCAAAGGTTGCTTCATGTAGTTTGTGTTCGACGGAGAAACTGTATAATTTTTATTGCGCAACCCGCTACGTCGTGGAACAGGGCATTCCTGGAGATATCATCGAATGCGGCGTCTGGTTTGGCGGAAGCGTCATGCTTGCGGGTGAAACCTTGGCGTATCTAGGAGATCGCCGGAAAGTGTTCTTGTATGATACTTTCCGAGGGTTTACCGAGAGATCTGAAAATGACATCACACTCACGGGTGAAAAAGAAGGTGTCCACCGATTTCCCAGTATACGCAACGCCGTTGAGGAAAATCTTGCAAAAACCTGCTTTGATAATTACGTCATCGTGGAAGGAGATGTTCTTGAAACACTCTCAGCGGATTCACATTCCGAAATTTCTATTTTTAGAATAGATACCGACACGTATGCCACAACGCTTCATGAACTTAAAACTGGCTATGACAAGATTGTTCCGGGTGGTATTCTTATAATTGATGACTATGGACATTGCATGGGCTCCCGCATGGCTACAGACGAATATTTTTCATCCATAGCGAAACGCCCGTTTTTCCAGCGCCCAAACTGGTCGTCAAGAACAGCCGTAAAGTATTGATTTTGGCATAGGATTGATATTTTCTGTTTTTTTAATCTATCTGTTTCAGTGATGGTTTTATTTGATGTGTAACAAGAACCTGCTAAATACTTAGCAGTTTTTGTCGACAAAACGGCATGCAGACAAGCGCCCTTTGAGATTTTTTTGAGCCATATTGCTTATGTTGGGCCTGTCGTTGCAAATTCCCCGGCACGAGAAAACCCGGCAGGAGAATCCCTGGCCTTGCCCATTGCAAATTCAATAATGCCCCGGTATACCTTGCCGCCCAGGCCGAGGCCGCACACGGACCCGCCCCGCGCGCCGCACATGGCCGTTCCCGGCCCTTTTTTTCGCGGCGACCGATTTCATGAACGCACTGCCTGAAAAGGAGGCCCGGGATGGGTGACAGCGCTCTCCATCATATCCTGCCCTGCGTGACAGGTCCGCTGGAGGTCAAGAAGTACGCCAATTTCCTTCGCGCCCTGCGGGCCCGGCGGCAGCGAAGCGACCGGGTCGACGCCAAGCCCATCGACATGACCATCGATTTCACCACCACCTGCCAGTTGCATTGTCCGTATTGCGCGGTGGGAAACGGAACCATGGTCCGGGGCGTCAGCTTCATGCAGCCGGACATGTTCGCCCATATCGTGCGCGAACTGGGCGACACCACCTTCATCACCTGGTATTTCAGCACGGGCGAGCCGCTTTTGCACAAAAAGTTCGGCGCCCTGCTCTCCCTGACCAAGGAAAAACAGATTTTTGGGGCCATCTCCACCAATTTGAGCCTCCCCCTTTCCGATGAACGCATCGACGACATCCTTTTGTGCGGCCTGAGCATGATCAGCGTCTCCCTGGACGGGGCCAGTCCCGAGACCTATTCCCGCTACCGGGTCGGGGGGAAATTCGATCTGGTCATGGACAACCTCGGCCGCCTGATCGCCCGGAAAAAGCAGCTCGGCCTGCAGTTTCCCCTTCTCGAATGGCGCTTCCTCGTTTTCCGGCACAACGAACACGAGATCGACACCGCCCGGACCATGGCCAAAAACATGGGCCTTGACCTCCTGGAGTTCTATCCCGGGTTCGCCTACGACAACGCCGCCCCGGACCAGGTCGCGAAAATGACCATCCCCATGCCCGCCCCCTACATCCAGGGCCCGGCCCTGGAGGCGGCCGAACGGCGCACGGACACATCCCTGCGGGCCCTGTTGGGCAAGACGGCCTTTGCCCCGCCGCAGGGGACCGCCCCGGTGTCCAAGTGCGACTGGCTGTATTACAGCGCCATGATCTATCCCGACGCCTCGTTCGGGCCCTGCTGCGTGGCCACGGACCACAACGACGATTTCACGAACCTGGGCGATCACAAAACCTTCCTGGACGCCTGGAACTCCGAAAAATTCATCGCCTCGCGCCAGGCGTTTCGGGAAAACGGCACGTCCGGCACCGTCTGCGACCGGTGTCCCCTGCCTCCCGCCCAGCATTACCAGTTCGTGCAGAAAGTCCGGGCCATTCTCCTCAACGCCCCGGACTGGGTGCTGCACCTTCTGCATGCCGACATGGACCGCTATTTCTTCGATGTGGACGCCACCTACCTCCCGCAGGAGCTCGGGGGAATCCGGGCCCTGCGGTCCTTCGACTTCGACCCCGCCCGGGTCGGGGCGCAGCTTGGCGACTATGCCCGCGAAACGAACATGTGTCCGGCCGCGCTCACCGAAATGACCGACGGCTTGAAAAAAGGCGCGCCCACGACATGACCGCATCACACACCGCCCTTCAGGACTGGTTGAACACGCTGCCCGTGGTCGAGGGCTTCCCGGCCGCGTCCGAGGTCCGCCACTTCGCCCACGACGAAGCGGCCTACGACGAACGCCACCACGTCACCGGCGACCCCGCTCTCGGCCTGGGCATGCTCGCCCTGCTCAAGATCGCGTCCATTGCGCTCACCCACCCCATCCTTGAAATCGGCTGCGGCACAGGCGCGTTAAGCGTCGGCCTGGCCAGCCACACCGCCCCCCTGCTGGTGCTGTCGGACCCCTCCCCGGGATTTTTGCGGATGCTGGACCGCCGCCTGCACGCCGACGGGAATACGCCGCACAACGTGGCCTACTGCGTCCTAAGCGGCCAGGACATGGACAAGCTGCCGGACCAGTCCCTTTCCGTGGTCTGCCTGCGCCACACCCTGCACCATGTCGCCGATGTGGACGCCTTTGCCGCGCAGGTCGCCCGGGTGCTCGTTCCCGGGGGCTGCCTGGTCTTTGAGGAGCCTTTTGCCGAGGCGCTGGTGCTCATGGGGACCATGCTGCAGTTCATGCCCGGGCTGGCCGAGAAAAACGGGGTCGCGCTGACACAGAAGGATCGGGACAACATCCAGCTCTTCTGCGACACGATCAAGTTCTATGCCCGGCAGGACATCGACAAATCCACGGCCGAGGACAAGCACCTGTTCCATCCGGCCGAGCTTGGCCGCCTTCTCGAAAAACACGGCCTGAAAACCTCGTTCTATACGAACCACGCCTTCAACTCCTTCCAGTTCGGCGTACAGACCCAGACCCCGCCGCAGTACTTCACCAAGGCCTTTCGCAGCTATCTGGTCTATCTGATGGGATTTGGGGAGGACTTCGGCGTTTTGTACGACAAGACCATGGTTCCCTTCACCGACTATGTGGACCAATGCTCCCAGGGCGGGATGGGCCCCTCGTACGTGGGGGTGGGGCTGAGCGTGAAGATGGCCTGACGCCACGCGGCGCACACCCAAAACGCAAGGGAAACGACATGCACGCCGACCCGCGCCCGTCCTATCCGGATCTTGTCGATCCGCTGTTCTGGGACTGCTATTTCGCCTGGAGAGAGACCAGCCTGCTCTCCGTGGAGCGCCTTTTCGCCCTGTACCGGTCCATAACCTTCGCCGTGCGGCAGGGCCTGCCCGGGGCGTACTGCGAATGCGGCGTGTATCGCGGCGGTTCCTCCTGCCTCTGCGCGGCGGTCCTTCTGGCCATGGGGCGGGCGGATCGGCGTTTTTTCTGGTTCGACACCTTTGCCGGGTTTCTGCCCGGGGTGGACGCCGAGTCCATCACCGGCGAATCCCTGCAAAGCTTCCCCAAGCACGACACCCTGCCCGAGGCCCTGGAAAACTTCGCACGCACCGGCTATCCGGCGCACCTGCTGACCGTGGTCCGGGGACCGGTGGAGAGCACCCTGCCGCAAAGCGCCCCGGACAACATCGCCGTGCTGCACCTGGACATGGATTATCCCGCCGCCACCACGCAGGCCCTTGCCCATCTGTATCCCCGCCTGGCGCCCCGGGGCATCCTCCATATCGATGATTACGGCCATTTCCCCGCCGTCGGCCGGGCCGTGGAAGACTTTTTCGAACACCGGGACGACGCGCCCCTTCTGGTCCGTGTGGACTATACCGGGCGGGTGGGCTCCAAACCGGCCTAGGGAGGCCCTTGCCGCGCCGAAAGACACGCCCGGCGCGGCGTTCGCCATGACCATGAACACCGACACGGCCACCCCGGAAACCCTGCTCGTCCACGGCCCCCGGATCGAGCTTTTGCGCCGCCAGGCCGTGGGCATGCCCTCGGTGTTTCTCGACGCGCCGGGCCTGTGCGATCTCGAGCTCCTGCTTGGTCGCGGCTATTTCCCCCTATGCGGCTACGCCACCCGCCGGGAATACGAATCCATCCTCGACGACGGGCGTCTGCCGGACGGGACGGTTTGGCCCATCCCCATCACCCTTCCCCTCTCCGGGGAGCTGGCCCGGGGGCTGTCCCCGGGGGACGCGGTGTCCCTGCGCGACCCCGAGGGCTTCATGCTGGCGGTGTTGCGGGTCGCCGAAACCTGGCGGCCGGACCTTTGCCGCGAGGCCCTGGCCGTCTTCGGCACGGACGATCCCAGCCGACACCCCGGCGTGGAACGGCTCTTTCGGCGGCAGGGAACATGGTACGCGGCCGGCGGCGTCGAGGGGGTGGCCTTCCCCCAGCACTACGACTTCCGAGGCCTGCGCCGCACCCCGGCCCAGACCCGGGATCTTTTCGCAACGCGCGGATGGCGGCGGGTTCTGGGCTACCAGGACGCCACGCCCCTGCACCGCATGCACCGGGAAATGCTCCTGACCGCCGCAGCGGAACAGGGGGCCAGGCTTTTTATCTCCCCGCTCACCCCCCCGTCCCTGTTCACCGAGGTCGGCGCCTTTCCCGCCGTGCGTTGCTACGAACACTTCGTGCGCCACATGCCCCGGGATGTGGCCCTGCTCGGCCTGACCCCCCTGTACAGCCGGGGCGCGGGACCGCGCGGGGCCCTGCTCCAGGCCATCGTCAACCGCAACTACGGATGCACCCATTTCCTGGTTCACGAGAACCACGACGACCCCTTCCCCGGGGATGCGCCGTTTTATCCGCCCTGGGCCGCCCTGGAGGCTCTGGAGGCCATGGGAAGCCTGGACGCCCCCGAGGGCCTGGACGCCCCTGAATCTTCGGAATCCCCCGACTCCATGGACGCCGGGCGGGGGCGTCTGGATATCGTGCCCGTGGCCGTCAGGCCCCGGCGCTATGTCCCGGCCTTCTCCCTGTACCTGGAGCCCCGGGAGATCAAGGCGGACATCGAAAGCGAGGCGGTCAGCCACGCCGACCTCACGGCGCGCCTGGGGCGCGGGGAGGATATCCCGGAGTGGTACGCCTTTCCCGAGGTGCTCCGGGAGCTTTTGCGCACCCACCCGACCCCGGCGCACCTCGGTTTCACCCTGTTCCTGACGGGGCTGTCCGGGGCCGGAAAGTCCACCCTGGCCAAGGTGCTCTCCATCCGGCTCCTGGAATGCCAGGACCGGCCCGTGAGCCTGCTCGACGGGGACATCGTGCGCCGCCACCTGTCCAGCGAACTGACGTTTAGCAAGGAGCACCGCAACCTGAACGTGCAGCGCATCGGCTACGTGGCCAGCGAGATCACCAAAAATCGCGGCATAGCCCTGTGCGCCCCCATCGCGCCCTATCCCGAATCGCGCCGCCAGGCCCGGGAGATGGTCTCCCGCTTCGGGCCGTTTATCGAGATCCACATCTCCACGCCCCTTTCGGTGTGCGAGCAGCGCGACCGCAAGGGGTTGTACGCCAAGGCCCGGGCCGGGATCATCCACGGCGTCACCGGGGTGGACGATCCCTATCTGCCCCCGGAAAACCCGGAACTGCGCATCGACACCACCCAGGGCACGCCGCTTGAGGCGGCGGAAATCGTCCTGGCCTATCTCAAGGCCCGCAGACTCATCGGGAAATGACGCCGGGCCCGGCCCGACCCGCCCGGTTTTTTTCATTTGTGCATCCCTGCCCGACGCGCTATGGCTGGGAACGGAATCCGGTTTCCCCGGCAAAGGAGTCTTTTCATGTTCGGCATCGGCGCAACAGAACTCATCGTCATCCTGGTCATCGTGCTTGTGATCTACGGCGGCAAGCGGCTGCCGGAGCTGGGCTCCTCCTTTGGCAAGGCCATCCGCAACTTTCGCGGCGCGGGCGCCGAGCCCGACGAAATCGACGTGACCCCGGGAAAGACCCCGCCCGCCACCTCCGGGGCCGACGACAAAAAACCGGACCCGGACACAAAAACCTCCGCCTGAGCCGCGACCGCCCAGACCCCGGCCGGACCTTTGGCCGCACCCCGGGCCACGCCCCGGGCCATCCCGGACGGTTCGGGCGACCGGCACGACTGGCGCGGCGGGCGCGACTGGCAAGACGGGCACGCCCTTCACGACCGGCCCGCGGCGCACCGCTCTTCCAGCCTCAAACCACGCCGCGACCCCGTACCCCCGTCGCCCACTTTGCCCCAGTCACCCCAATTACTCCCTCGTACTATGGAAACACCCCGCATCGACGCCATCTCCGCCGCCCGGCAGACCATCGCCCAGGCCATGGACCGCTTTCCGGACGACGCCCTGGCCATCGCCGCCACCGGCGGCAAGGACAGCACCCTTCTGCTGCACCTGTGGCGCGAGGCCGCCGCCGCCGCCGGTCGGCGCCTGCCCACGGTGCTTTTTCTGGAGGAAGGGGACGCCTTCCCGGAGATTGTGGAATTTGTGGAGCGGCTTCGCCGCGACTGGGACCTGCCCCTGGTCACGGCCAGAAACCACGACCTGCTCGGGGACGGCCTGGCCGTCGGGCAATGGGTGGAGACGGCCCGGCTTGGGGACGACAACCGCCGGGAACTGGCGCGCATCGGCTTTTCCGGAACCGGGTTCGCCTTTGATCCGGAGACCCTGCCGGGCAGCCATCTGGCCAAGACCGCGCCCCTGAACCAATTCCTTGAGGCCCATGACAAAGCCGCCCTGGCCACGGGCATCCGCCGCGACGAACACGCCTCCCGGCAGGCCGAAACGGTCTTCAGCCCCAGGAGCACGCCGCCCCATATGCGCATCCACCCC
>Ga0209467_1001175_pt1 | contig 24459 bp, 17 predicted proteins | sample Higcelwee11metaG_FD_187175 | JGI IMG/M metagenome (GOLD analysis project Ga0209467, IMG submission 187175) | Freshwater pond sediment microbial communities from the University of Edinburgh, under environmental carbon perturbations - High... | ecosystem: Environmental > Aquatic > Freshwater >... | reverse complement strand
CCTGCGCCGCCTGGCCGGAAAATCGGGAAAGCTCACCCCGGCCGCCCTGGCCGCCTTCTCCGAGGGCGGCTTCGTGTGCACCGAGTGCATGCGCTGCACCGTGGTCTGCCCCTCGCGCATCAATCTTCAGGATCTGTGGCTGGTCTCCAAACGTGAGGCCGCCCGGCTGGGCCACCCGGAACTGGCCGTGCGCCTGCGCAGCTACGGTCCCGAGGTCTGGGAGAAGCTGGCCCGGCGGGCCCGGCCCGTGGCCAGAACCCTGGCCGCCTCCCCCTCGCTCCTGGACAACCCTGAGACCTTCGCCTGCTGCGTGCAATGCTCGATATGTACCGGGGTGTGCCCCATTTTCCGCCTGCCGGACATCCCGGCCGCCGAGATGGACGTCAGTCCCCACCAGCTCATGAATCTGGTGCGCATGGGCCTTGCCGACCACGCCCTGGCCGCCAATTTCCTGTGGAACTGCACCACCTGCTACAAATGCCAGGAACACTGTCCCCAGGGCATCCGGGTGGCCGATGTGCTCTACGAACTGCGCAACCTGGCCCACGCCAGGGTGGAGGCGGCGGCCCGGGCCGGACTTTTGGACGACATGGCGGCGCCTCCCCCGGCAAAGGGGGATGCTTTATGAGCTACGCCTGGTTTCCCGGCTGCCGCATCCCGTTTCATCTGCCCGACTACGGACGCCAGTCCCTGGCGGTCCTGTCCGCCCTGGGCGCGCGGCCCGTGGAGATGGAATTTAACTGCTGCGGCTATCCCGTGCGCCACCAAAGCCTTCTGGCTGCGGTGCTCTCGGCGGCCCGGGCCATGGCCGTGGCCGCCCGGGCCGGGCGGGACATCCTGACCCCGTGCAAATGCTGCTTCGGCCATCTGCGCTTCGCCCAGGCCGCCCTGGCCGAACGTCCGGACCTGCGGACGGCGGTCGCGGACGCCCTGCGCCCCGAGGGGTTGCGCTACGACCCGGACCTGACCGTGACCCATCTGCTGTCGGTCCTTGCCCGGGAGGTGGGCCTGTCGGCCATCGAAAAGGCCGTGGTCCGCCCCCTGCCGGGCATTCGCGCGGCGGCCCACTATGGGTGTCACGCCCTGCGGCCATCCCAGGCGACCCGGTTTGACGACCCCCGGTCCCCCACGATTTTTGAGGATGTGCTCTCGGCCATAGGCTGTGTCCCCGTGTCCTGGACGCTTCGCCTGGAGTGCTGCGGGCAGCCGTTGGCCGGAAAAAACGACCGCCTGGCCGTGGCCCTGGCCCACAGCAAATATGATTCGGCCCTTGCCGCCGGGGCGGACGTCCTGGTCACGGCCTGCACCTATTGCCAGATGCAGCTTGGGGCCCAGGCCCTGTCCTGCGAGATGGCCGCGCCTGCGGCGGGCGCGATTTTCCCGGCGTCCGTCCCAGCGCCCGGGCTGCTCCCGCAGCCGCCGCTTCCTGTGATCGCCGTGTCCCGGCTCCTGGGCGCGGCCATGGGCCTGTGGCCGCTTGGAGACATTGCGGTCCGGCCCCCCGATACCGGATGATCCGGACCTGTCGGCTGCCGAAAACGATGTGAACATAGCCGGGAGTCTTGCCTGCACGGCGGCTATCGGTGACAAGGAAATACTCGCCCACCGGGCCAACACGCGAGAAAAGGAGTGCAGCATGGGTGGATACATCGGGGCCGTGGACCAGGGAACCACCTCGTCGCGGTTCATCATCTTCGACGCCGCCGGGCGCATCGTGGCCATGGACCAGAAGGAGCATCGCCAGATATTTCCCCAGCCGGGCTACGTGGAGCACGACCCCGTGGAGATCTGGGAAAACACCCAGGAGGTCATTGCCGGGGCGCTTCGCAAGGCCGGAATCAGCGGCGCGGATCTGGCGGCCCTGGGCATCACCAACCAACGCGAGACCGTGGTGGTCTGGGACCGGCGCACGGGCCGCCCCTATTCCAACGCCATCGTCTGGCAGTGCACGCGCACCCGGGACATCTGCGAGGAACTGATCAAAGACGGCGGGCCGGATCGCTTCCGATCCATCACGGGCCTGCCTGTGGCCACCTATTTCAGCGGCCCGAAGATCAAATGGATTCTCGACCACGTCCCCGAGGCCAGACGCGCCGCCGAGGCCGGGGAGGCGCTTTTCGGGACCATGGAGTCCTGGATCATCTGGCAGCTCACAGGCGGCCCCCGGGGCGGGGCGCATGTCACCGACGTGACCAACGCCAGCCGGACCATGCTCATGGATTTGAAAACCCTGGCCTGGGACGAGGGCATCCTCGACGTGCTGGGCATCCCGCGCCAGGGCCTGCCGCGCATCGTGCCCTCCAGCGACGGGGCCTCCTGGGGCCCGACCATGGAAGACGGCCCGCTTGGGGCCAGGGTGCCGGTGTGCGGGGCCCTGGGCGACCAGCAGGCGGCCCTGGTGGGCCAGGCCTGCTTCGAGCCCGGCGAGGCCAAAAACACCTACGGCACGGGCTGCTTCCTGCTCCTAAATACCGGCACGACGCCCATCCCCTCCCGCCACGGCCTGATCACCACCCTGGCCTACAAGATCGGCGACAACGATCCGGTCTACTGCCTGGAAGGGTCCGTGGCCATCGCCGGGGCGCTTGTGCAGTGGGTGCGCGACAACCTGGGCCTGATCAAGGCCGCCCCGGAAATCGAGCGGTTGGCCATGCACGCCGAGGACAACGGCGGGGTGTACATCGTACCCGCCTTTTCCGGGCTTTTCGCGCCCTATTGGCGTTCGGACGCCCGGGGGGCCATCGTGGGGCTGACGCGCTACGCCAACAAAAACCACATCGCCCGGGCCGTGCTTGAGGCCTGCGCCTACCAGACCAAGGACATTGTGGAGGCCATGAACAAGGATTCGGGCGTGGAGCTCAAAAATCTCAAGGTGGACGGCGGGATGGTGCATAACGAGCTTTTAATGCAGATCCAGGCCGACATCCTGGACGTGCCGGTGATCCGTCCGGTGGTGTCCGAGACCACCTGCCTGGGGGCGGCCTATGCCGCCGGTCTGGCCGTGGGGTTTTGGCGCGACACCAAGGAATTATGCAAGAACTGGGCGGTGGACCGGACATGGGAGCCGAACATGACGGCCGCAGACCGGGATGCTGGCTACCGGGGCTGGAAAAAGGCCGTGGAGCGCACCCTGGACTGGGTGGAATAGTTCCCCTCGCTCTTCATGTCGTCTCTTCAGGGAGGCGCCGGAGTGCGTATCCGGCGCCTCCCTTTTTGATGCATGTACGGTCATTTTCATCAAATCCGTATTCATTGAGCATGAATAGCGCATATATATTGCAATATTTCCCGGCTACGCGTATGCAGACCAAGCCGGAATCGGCAATTCCGCCCCAAAAGGACCGTTCCTATGAAACGCCTCCCGCTCCTCGTTATTGCCCTGGTTATGGTTGCATTCCTCTGCGGCTGCCAGACATCCAAGAAAAAAGCCCACGAACTGGCCGAAGAGAACGTCTACAAACCCGTGGAATACAAAAACGCCTCCATACCCGGCCCCGAGATCGTGGTGTTGCCCGGAGAGATGAAAAGCGCCAACGCCACGTTCGCCCAAAAGGTCACGGACAACAATATCCGTGACTTCGCCGAACTGGAGCTGTCCAAGGCGAATTTCCGGATACTGGAGCGGGCCGACACCCAGGAGTTCTTCAATGAATTTGCCCTGGCCGCCAACCTGGGCGACGCGGAAGCCCTGACCATCTTCAAGAAAGGCCGGTTCAAGGCCACCAATTGGCTGGTGGCCTTCGACGTGCTCAAGGCCGAGCCCGTGGCCGACGTCAAGCAGAACGTGGACGGGAGCACCCTCGGCGCCCTGGTGGGGCTGGGCCTGGCCCTGGCCGGCAGTTCCGACGCCGGACGCATCGCCGGAACCACCATCGCCTCCATCAAGGGCAGCGACAGTTCGGTCATCTGGAACGTGGGCCTGCGTTACAAGATCCTGGACGCCAACACCGGCCTGCAGGTGGCCACGGGCTATTTCGAGGACAAGCTGGAGATCAAGGCCTCCATGCAGAGTTTTCTGGGCGCCACCCAGGCACAGAGTTCGGCCGTGACCCTGGATACCCTGGTGCAGCGGTTGGTGCAGAAAGCCGTGCAGGAGATCGACGCTTCGTACAAGACCGCCCAGGCTGGGGGGGCGGCGGGGGACGTCGAACCGGAGCCCGAGCCCAAGGGGAAGAAAAGCAAGGCCGCCGCACCCAAGACCAATGCGGCCAAAGAGAAGAAAATCATCGCGGAATACCAGGCCAAGGCCGCCGAACACAAAAAGCAGAAAGACGCCGATGCGGTCATGGTCGCCATCAAAGGGTATTTCAATGCCATTGCCCAGATTGACCACAACGCCCTTCTCGCCTGCACCTGCCCCTCGGTGCACCAGGAGGTTGAGAAGGGCATGGAACCGCTGTACAAGTTGGCCGCTAAAACCCCTGAATGGAAAAAGTATCTGACGTTGGATGTTTCCAATGTGAGCTACGAACTCGTGGACCAGCAGGAAGACAGTTGCAAGATCAAGGTCGGCGGAGAGATGTCCGTCACGGTCGGCAAGGAGGCGCCGAAGGTGACGCCGCAAAACGAGGAATACACCCTGACCAAGGAAAACGGCCGCTGGAAGGTCTGCACCGCCCATTTCAGCTAAGGCGCGGGGCCGGTCGCTTCCCGAGCCCAGCCGCAAAAAAGCCCCTGACGCCCCGCAAACCGGACGTACCCCGGTTCGCGGGGCGTTTTTTCATGGTGGGAGCGCAACGCGTTCGGTGACGGCGGCGTGGCGCCGGACAGATCCAGGCCGGGCAGGGTTCGCGGCGGGCGATTTTTCAGATATCCGGCGAGGCTTTGGGCGGCGAGAGGTCCGCGCCGGGGGGAAGGTCCGGAGGCGGGGCCGCCCCCTTTCTGTCCCGGGCATCAAGATATTCCAAAAACTGGCGGCACTCCTCGAAATCCGGGTTCATGCGCAACGCCTTCTCCAGAAATCGCCTGGAGACCTTGGGATTTCCCTTCTCAAAAAGCGTGCGGGCCATGTTGTAGATGAGATGTTCGTCGTCCTTGCTGAGCTGATAGGCCCGGGCGTAGTATTTCATGGCCTGGGAATACATGCCGCGCTTGCGCATCTGGATGCCGAACTCGTTAAAAAGGTGCTTGTGCTCCGTCTGGAACGCCGCCTCCAGGCGGACCAGCTTCCGGAAGACCCGTTCGGCGTTCTCCACCTCGTGGCGTTCCAGATAGGTGAGCCCCAGCCCGAAGGTGGCCCGGACATGATCCTCGTCAAGCTCCAGGGCCGTCTGATATTCGAACTCCGCAGAAAACAGTTCACTGCGCTCCCGGTGCCTGTCCCCACGCTCCACGGTCTCCTCCATGCGACGCATGATGGGCACGACCTTGTTCATGTAAATGGAGGGTTCGGGGATGTATTGCCGCAGCAACTCCTCGCGTTTGAGGCTTTTTATGGGGCCTGAGGGCAAGAAGTTGCGGTTGAGGCGCTGGATGCTGAAATCCCCGTCCTCCTGCTCCTCGGCCATGACGAAGATCTGTTGGCTCACCCTCCGACGGGAACCGCCAAAGCCAAGATAATGCGAAGACTCGGTGGAAAAAACGCCCCGCAAGCGTTTGGTTGGGATGGCGTCCGTCATTTCGGCCTTGTCGGCATATGGGACTCGCGATTACACGTTCACGGCAGACGGCCCGACACATTGCCGCACAGCCCGGCGGGGATGGCTATGTTGACACGAAAAATGGCGCGGGCATAGTATGGTGGTGGGAACGCGTGCACCGCGCGACAACCATGCCGGACCACGGGTCCGGGACAGCGGGAAACACCAGGAAAAGCCGCATGAAAATACGCCAACAGGCTGAAATGTCAATAATCGCAAGGCCCCAAGAGCTTTGTCCCCATGCATGTCAATGAATATCCGATATTGATCGACCAATTGTGCCCGGGGCTCTTCGTGCGTCTGGAAACGGCCACGGACATCGGCGCCCTCCCCAAAAAGGCCTTCAAGATCACCACAGCGGAACAGATCGAGGAGATTCGGCGGCTGGGCATCCGCCACGTCATCTGCATTTCCGACAAGTCCGACCGGCTGCCCATTTCCCTTGAGGAACTGGACAAACAGGCCGCCCCAGGCCTTTCGGGACGGCCCGCCAAGATCTTCAAAACACCGGTATCCCTGGAGCTTTTGGGCCTGAAGCGGGAAACCATCGCCCGCAACAAAGAACGCCGCGACCGCTTCGCCGCCTGCGAAAAGCGGTACGACGATGCCGTTTCCCAGGTTGTCGGGGTTTTGAAAAAGGCGGCCAAGCCGTCGGATGCCGTGCTGGACGCGGCCCGGGGAATGGTGGACTCCCTGGTGAACACCTTTTTGTCCGACCTCGACGTGGTGGTCAGCCTCATGACCACCAAGCCCCGGGAGGAAACCCGCAACTATCACGCCTTAAACGTCACCGTGCTGTCCCTGATGCTGGCCCGGGAGCTCGGGCTCGGCAAATCCCAGATGCGCGACCTGGGCATGGGGGCGCTTTTTCACGACGTGGGCAAGGGCCGCGTGCCCATCCAGCGTTTCTCCAAAGGCAACATGACCACCTTAAACCGGGTCGTGCGCGAATATTACCGCGAACATCCGGTGCTTGGGGCCAAGATCGTCTCGGCCTTCCCGGACTTTCCGCCAGCGGCCCTGGACGTGGTGCTCAAGCATCACGAGACCCTCGACGGCCAGGGGTTTCCCTCCGGGCTTACGGCCGAGGACATTCCGGTTCTGGCCCGCATCGCAGCCGTGGCCGACGCCTACGACACCCTGTGCAACCGCCGGGACGAGGTCGGTTTCGCCACGCCGCATGAGGCCCTGCGGGCCATGTACGGAAAAAAAACCAGTCTGGACCAGATGCTTTTAGCCTCGTTTATCCGCAACATCGGGGTCTATCCCCCGGGGAGCATCGTGGAGTTGTCCAATGGCCTGACCGGCATGGTGGTGTCCTCCAGCCCCAAGGCCTCGTTTCGACCGAGCGTCCTGGTGCATCATCCGGACATTCCCCGGAAAGAGGCCCTGCTCATCGACCTGACCATTGAGGAGGATCTCAAGATCATCCGGGCCCTGCGCCCCGAAGAACTGCCCCGGGAGGTCTTCGCCTACCTAAATCCGGTGCGCCGGGCCAACTACTACGTAGACACCCTGCCTCCGGCCTAAATTATACGATCTGTAGCTACAAATACACGGAGATCAGCATATGAAGCTGCATTCAATCAGAATTTGTGGTTACAAAAGAATAGAAGATTCGACGTTTTTCTTCGGAGATACTACATTTTTAATAGGACCTAATAATGTTGGAAAAAGCTCTGTTTTATCAGCTATTGAAGAATTATTTTCTGCAAATGAAAAGCTTGATGAATATTGTTACCATTCAAAACTTGATGATATTACAGGTGATAACATTCAGATAAAAAACGAAGTGGTCCTTGAAGCGGAGCTTCGTGATGTCCCACGTGAAGCAGAGAATTGGAAAGGATTTAAAGGACGGATCATCCCATATGAACCGTTAGATAGTTCTGAGTCTGGTCTTAGTATAATCTACAGAAAGCATTACCCAGTTAACGGAAAATGCTGCCGAGAGATGAAAACATTCAAGCGAATATTAAAACCAGAACTAGCATCAGCAAAAACACCTGCTGATTTAATCCAAAAGGGTATGCCGGAAAATTCGGTCACGTCTATCTTTCCTGATATATCGAGAAAGATACCTAAAATTTTAGACGCTCTTGATGAACTCAATGAGGCCTGGGATATTGATTGTGCAAATCAAGAATGGGCTCTCAATCCAGGTGGTTTCCATTCACTTGTCGCGCATAGACTCCCACTATTTATTGTTATCCCAGCAGAATACAGTCCGAATGAGCTTGATGCGAAAAAAGGCGGCCTAGCGACAATAATGACTCAACTTTTTAAAGAAATCAAAGAAACATCTATAAATTTTTCTGAGGCACAAAGATATTTATCACTCTTGGAGAAAGAATTAGACCCATCCGATGTAACATCTTCATTTGGCGAAATGATGTGTGATTTAAATAAAGTTATGAACTCTATATTTCCTAATACAAAAATTCATGCGAATGCTAATCTTAGCAATCCAGAGACATCAATAGTTCCGCAGTTTGATATTAACATGTCGAGCAATGTAAAAACACCGGTATTGCATCAAGGCACTGGGATGGTTAGATCTGCAATATTTGCACTTATCAAGTTCAGAAATGAGTGGTTTCAGAAAAAAGGACGTCAACCAAACAAAAATATATTCATTGCCTTTGAAGAACCTGAACTTTATTTGCATCCAAATGCAGCAAACCAGATGCGAGATACAATATATAATTTGTCAGAAGATTCTTCCCAGATCGTATGTACTACGCATTCAACTTATATGATTGACCTAGCTCGAAAGCCTAGACAGGTTCTTAACAGTATGTCATTTTTTAATGACACAATTCAATCTACAGCATTTTCTTTATCTGATGCATTCAAGAATTTGTCTGACTCGGACAGGACATACGTTAAAATGATTCTTAAGATGGATGATTATTGCTCACGCGTTTTTTTCGCAAAAAAGGTCATTGTTGTTGAGGGTGACACTGAAGACATAATATTAAGGGAAACTTTTCAAAGGCTCCCACAGCATATCAAGGAACTAGTCTACTCTGAAGTCCAAATATTAAAAGCTAGAGGGAAGGGAGCGATCATTCCGATTATAAAATATTTAAAGTCTTTTAAAATAAATTTTTTTGTAATCCATGATCGAGATAGTTCTATTTTAAAGGCAGAACAATTCAACCAACCAATTGAAGATGCTATGGGGTCAATTGATAATATTGTTATGCTTCGTGAGAATATAGAAGACTGCCTAGGGTGTCCACATAAGCAGAATGATAAACCGTACAACGCATATCACTTTGCCCAGCAATGGGGGGACGGATGGGATTCAATCCCTAAAAAATGGCGAATGGTCATTGAAAAAGTATTACATGAGTACTTTCGTAACTAACAACAATCACGAGCAAATACAATTGTGTCAAATGATTTTTCCGCTCTTAATTATCTAGTTAACATCCTGCGCCGGGCGCTTTTTTCCCTGGCCGGGCCGGACTATACCGCCTTGTCGCCGCTGATCCGCCAGGCCATGGCCTTCCTGGACCGCGAAGACCCCGGTGTCCCGGCCACGCAGGGCTACGCGGCGGATGTGGCCTCGCTGACGGCGGCCATGATCGAAGACACCCACTCCCCGGGATTCATCAAGTCAGGCCTGGAAACCCTGCTGCGTCTCGGATACGTCGGGGAGTCCCTGGCCCTGTCCTTCGCCTGCAAGGACACACTTTCGGGCGAACATCTCGGGGCCATTTTAGGCGCCCTGCCAGTTGAAGCGAAACTGCTTTTCGCCAACGCCATCCTGCGTTTTCCCCGAAGCGGACGTCCGGAGCTGCAACGCTTCGCCCAACACGCCCTGGAAATGGCCATCGACCAAAGTCCCGACGACATCCTGGTCCTTTTGGACACCCTGCATCTGCGCGGCGAGGCGCCCTGCCTGCCCCTGCGCGACGAATGCCTGCATGGGCGGCTGGGGCAATGGCTGGAACGGCTGGTCAAGATGGACCTGTACCCGGAACAGGTGGCCTTTTTGTCCCGCATGGCCGCCGCCCTGCGTAGCGGCGATCTGGCCGAGTCTCTTTTGCGCAAAGCCGCCGGACTGCCCGGCGAGACCCTGGCGGACCTGTGCCGGGCCCTGGCCGAGCAACCCTGCGCCGCATGCCCCGAACTGGCCGCCGTCCTGGCGGACCTGCCTGCATTGTCCGATGACGACCCCCGGACCACCCTGGCCGTCCTTGAGGCCGTCAGCCGCATCGACCCGGCCCGGGCGGCCAAAATGGCCGCCGACCTCTACGCCGGTCGCGCCGCCTTGCGCCGTTGCCTTGTGGTGGTCCCGGTTTTTTTGTTGCGCCCCCAGTTTCCCGTATTCATCCGCGCCCTGCCGGAGCCGCTACGCCCCGTTTTTCTCGGGGAATTCCTCTTTTTCCTGGCCCGAAGCGGGGATGAGCGGTTACAGACGCTTTTGGACGAGACCCGCCGCAGCCATGGCTCGGGCCCCGGCGATCTGCCGCCGCTTTTCGACGCCCTGGACCGCGAAGGGGAGGCGGCCGACCGGGGCATGCCCCCCAAACCCCGCCGCACGCGGCTCGAACCCCTGCCGCAGCCCGAGGCCGAAAGCCTGCTGGGCAAGCTCAAATCCCTTGTCGGATTGGAAAAAGCGGCCTTGGGCGGGGAGACGAAACCCTCGGTTCTGGACACCGTAAAAAACGGCGGCGAGCTTGTCGGCATATCCGTCGCGGGCGTGGCCCGGCCGGGGATCGAACTGCGCGATGTGGTGTTGACCAAGGTGAACCTGGACTGCGTGGATCTTTCCCGGTGCGTGCTGAGCCGGGTGATCTTTCGCGACTGCCGCCTGAAAAAGGTGGATTTCACCCTGGCCCGGATGGCCGGAGTGCGCTTTGAGGCCTGCCGTCTCGACATGTGCCGGTTTTCCGGAATTTCCGCCAAGGGGCTCGTCTTTTCTGGCAGCGACCTGTTCGGAACATGGCTTGATGATGCCGAGATCAGGGAACTGCGCGTGACGGGGTGCGCCGTGCATGAAGGTGATTTTTACGGCCTGCGCACGGCGGACTTCGAGGCCTCGCGCACCCTGTTCGCCATGGGCGACTTCACCCAGGCCGTGCTTTCCCGGACGAGGTTTTTCGGGGTGGACCTGGAGGACTGCGCTTTCGCAAAAACCGTTTTCGACGGCCTTGCGGCCTCAGGATGCCATGTTCGCGGCACGACGCTTTCCGACTGCACGTTTTCTTCCCTGCACACCGACGAACCCGCCCTGCTTTCGGCCCACCGCCTGTCCGTGCGCAATCGCCTGATGCATCTGGCCCTCGCCCCGCAGCCCGCCGGGGAGCCGGTACGACCAGGCGGCGACGACCTGTCGTTGGCCACCAGGCTGGTGGAATCCTGGTGCTTCGACATGGAGACCGTGCATCGCCGGGTCGTTGTCCTGACCCACAACCGTCGTCGCCTGGACTGGGCCCTGGAGAAACTCGGCGAGCCCGATGCGGATTTCCTGCGCTGCCTTCCAAGCCTTGTGGAAGCCCCCCGCACCTGGACCGCCAAGGGCTGGGTCGCGGCGGTTCCGGGCAAAATCTCAGGGCACCATCCCAGTTTTTCGGCGTTTTCGGCCATGCGCCACATCATGGGCGAGGCCTGTCCGCCGTTTTCCCCCGCCAAAAACGCCGTGACCATCCTTGGGCTTTTCGCCATGGGCAGCCTGGGCACCGTGGCCCAGGGGCAGGCCTCGGACCTGGACATCTGGGTCTGCCTGGCCGACGACGACGCCTCCCGGCGTCAGATCGACCGCTTTCGCAAAAAGATGGACGGGCTCCGGGCCTTGGCCGCCTCGCGCAACATTGAGGCCCATTTTTTCGTCATGACCGACGCCGACATCCGGGAAAATCGCCTCGGACTCGGGGATGAGGAGCAATGCGGCCAGGCCCGGGCCATGCTGCTCAAAGAGGAATTTTTACGAACGGCCCTGTTTCTGGCCGGACGCAAGCCGGCCTGGTGGTTCGTCGCCCCCGGGGTCGGCGACGAGGCCTACGCCCGGACCCTCGACCGGCTGACGCGCCAGGGCGCTCCGGTCGCTGCGGACATCCTGGACACGGGCAACGTGCGGCGTGTGGAGGATGAGGCCATCCTCGGGGCCTCCCTGTGGACCATCGTCAAATCCCTGGAAAACCCCTTCAAGTCCATCATGAAGTTTGCCCTGCTGGAAAAATACCTGGATGGAAACGCCCAGGGGACGCTTTTATGCGAACGGGTCAAACGGCGGCTGTTTGACGGGCGGACCACCCTTTTCGACACGGACCCCTACGTGTTGCTTCTCGACGAGGTGCGGGCCTTTCACGAGGCCCGGAACCATCGCGAGGCCCTGGCCCTTTTGCGCATGGCCTTCATCCAGAAAACCGGCATCGATCCGCAGGATCCCGGGAGCATGGCCCGTCAGGACCAACCCGGGCAAAGCGGAGGGGATGGACTGTTTCGCGCCGGACACTTTTTCGATCTGGACGAATGCCGGGCCGTCCGGCAGTCCTCGGAAACGGCCGCTTCCGAGCCTGCGGAATGTTGCGGCATCGCCGAACTGACGGCGGCCGGAAAACAGATCGCGGATTTTCTTTTCGGAACCTACGAGCGGATTCGGGAGCGCCTTTCCATAGACGAGACCGACCGCGCCGCAGAACCGGACAGGCGCGATCTGGCCGTGTTCGGGCGGCGCATTCTCAGCCGTTTCGGCGCGCGCAAAAACAAGATCGGCCGCATCCCCTTCGTGCGGCCGCCGAATGGACTGCTCCAGTCCCTGGAAATCCTCTTCGACGAACCGGAACACGGATTTTCGGCCCGGGGGGAATGTCGCAGCCCCGATGGCCGAAAGGCGCCGGAATACATCCGCTCCGAGCGATCCCTGGAACGGCTGGCGGCATGGCTGGCGGCCAACGGCATCCACTCCCCCGGGGTGTACCTCAAGGCCGCCTCCGTCAAGGCCCCCTTGTCCGTACCCGACATTCAGGGGCTTTTTGAGGCCCTGGCTGCGGCCTTTCCCGTCAAGGACACCTTTTCCCCGCCCCTGGCCGAAGGGTTGGCCTCGGAACGCATCACCAGGGCGCTCCTCGTGATCAATCTGCATACGCCCCGCGAGGAAAAAGACATTCTTGAGGTGGGGCTGTTTTATTCCACCAACTGGGGGGAGCTTTTCTTTGTGGAGGGAACCCAGGCCCTGGGCCTTTTGGAGCATGCCCCGCACGACTTCGTGCGCTACAACACCGGGCTTGATGTGGACCCCCTGGCCCGCATCGAGACCTTTGTCCCGGCCAAGGCCGCCTGCCCCAGGCTCAACCTGTCGTTTTACGCATAGATTTTTGAAGGGTCGCGGTACAGCCTGGCCGCATCGAATCCCGCCCTGGCCCGGTGGTAAAACCAGTAGAATCCGGGCAAAACGACGCCCCGGTTGCCGATGGCGTCGAGGCCCAGATGCCAGGCCATGCCGCAGACGGCCATGCCCAGCAGGGACGACCCTGCGGCCAGGGCCGCAATCCCGCCGAGAACGATCCATTCCCAGGCATGCAGCACCAGGAACAGCCGGTTTAAGCGGGCCTCGTTGCAGCTTTGGAAGAAATCCCCCAGGCCGTACCAACCGCCCCGGCACAGCACGTAATCGGCCAGGTGGTCCACATCAATCAGCACGCTGGCCGACGCGGCCACGGCGATCTCAAGCGGCGTCCGCCCGGCGGCGTACAAAAGCGCCGCCAGGGGTATCGCGGCGGCGACGTGACGTGAGGCCTTCATGTCTCTCCCAAGGCTCTGGCCGCCTCCCGGCCTGTGGCGGTCAGGCGGCCACTGTAGAGCGAAATGTCGTATTCGTAAAATCCCTGCGCCGCCAGCGACCGAAAGACGGCCAGGGCGCGGCGCTGGGGAAGCCCAAGGGACACGGCCACCTCGCCGGGCATGCGACGGGCGGGAAAGGCATGGTCTTCTTGGGTGGCCAGGGCCGCAAGCACCCGCCGTTCGTCTTCGGTCATGTCTCCTTGCGTCATCATGGTCGTCCATCGGGTTGCCGCCGCCGTCCCGTCCGCCGGTGGGCCCGGGGGGATATGGCGGCGTCGGCCTGAATCTTTCCGATCTCCCGGCGGCGGGGCTGCCGCCGTAGCACGGATGTTCCCGGGGCCGTCGTTTTCTCCGTCCGGGCGGGCCGGGCCTAGCCGCCGATGGCCGACATCATGCCGTGGATGGCCTGGCCCGAACCATTTTGCTTCGTAAGGAGTTGGTAGCCCAGGGGTTTTTTGCGCAGGGCCAGACGCATGACCCGGCCCACGGCCTCGGGGCCGAGCTTGGGGTGGCGCAGCATGGAACGCAGGCGGTACTGCTTGTCGGAAAAAAGACAGGTGCGCAGATGTCCGTCCGGAGTGATGCGCAGGCGGTTGCAGGAATGGCAGAAATGGTCGCTTAGGGCCGAGATGACCCCGAAGCGCCCCAGGCTGCCGTCCACGCGATACATGCGGGCCGGGCCGGAATCGCCGGGGCTGCGCTCTATGGGGGCAAGCCCGGCCATCTCCCCGGCCTGGGCCAGAATATCCTTTGCGGACCAATAGTATTCCGGGCTCCACAGGGTTTGATCCCCCATGGGCATGAACTCGATGAACCGGAAATCCACGGGGTTTTGCCGGATGAACTCAAGGAAGCCGGACAGTTCGTGGTCGTTTATGCCGCGCAGGGCCACGGCGTTGACCTTGAGCAGCATGCCCGCGTCCATGACCTCGTCCATGCCCTGGCGCACGGCGGCGAAAACATCCGAACCGGTAACCCGGGCGAAGGTGGCCGGATCGAGGCTGTCCAGGGACACGTTGACGGCCGTGACGCCCAGGTCGCGAAGCTCCTTCGCCTTGCCGGGCAGGAAAGTTCCGTTGGTGGTCAGGCGCAGATCGACCTCCGGATGCCGCTTGAGGATGGATTCGACCAGAAAAAGGAAATTGCGCCGCAAAAACGGTTCGCCGCCGGTGAGGCGTATCTTGCTGATCCCGAGCTCCCGGGCCAGGTCCACCATGGTCAGGAGTTCCTCGTAACGCAGGATGTCGTCGTGAGGAATGTGCGGCATCTGCTCTTTGGGCCGACAGTACAGGCAGCGCAGATTGCAGTGATCGGTGATCGACAGGCGCAGATAGCTGACCGTGCGTCCCAGGTCGTCGGTCAGGGGGGGCGAGGCGTTCACGAAACCAGCTCCATTTCCCGGGCCAATTCCAGGTCGCGGGGGTAGTTGATGTTGAAAAAGGGTTTCGCCGCCAGGGGATCGGCCGGATCATAGTCCAGATGATGCCGGATCGTCTCGGGAAACACAGCGGAAAGCCGGTACAGGCCGTTTTCGACGGCCCGGCGCAAAATCGGCGCGCCAGCCGGTTCGTACACGCCCACCAGGGACTCCACATAGCCCGTGTCCGTGCGGCGGTAGGTGGTCAAAAGGGCCGTCGCCGGGCGTCTGAGCCGGGCCTCCAAAAGGGCCGTCAGGGTGTCCTGGCGCAGAAACGGCAGATCGCAGGAGACGGCCAGGATGGGGCGGCCATAGGCCTCAAGCGCCGTGAGGATGCCCCCGGCCGGTCCCGTGCCGACGACGACGTCGGGCAGCCAGGGGACTGCGACGCCAAAAGGAGCGGGGTCGCGTCCGGACACCGCCACCTCGTCCACGACCCGGGCCAGCAACTCCACCGTGGCGGCCAAGAGCGAACGTCCGCCGATGACCTCGGCCACCTTGTCCCGGCCAAGGCGGGTGCTCCGGCCTCCGGCCAACACCACGCCCAAAACCGGGCCGGATTCGGGAGGTGCGGCCGGGCGCTGGCTGGCGTTCATAGGATAAACCTCCCGGCCGCATCGCAAAAGACCGTACACCGGTTTTCCGCCTCCCGGGCGAACCCGGCCAGGGACAGGCCCCCTTCCTGGGCCAGGCGCACGGCCTCGGTGGTTACGGCGGAACGGCTGACCACTGTGCGGAACCCGGCCCGCAAGGCCTTGTCGCACATGCTGGCGGTGAACCGGGCGGACAGGAAAAGCACCAGCCCGGACAGGCTGTTATCGGCCAGATGGGCCTGCCCGCACAGGCGGTCCAGACAGTTGTGACGGCCGATGTCCTCGGCCCGGAAGGGAAATTCCCCCGTGCCCGGGTCGTACGCGGCGGCCCGATGGAAGCATCCCGTGCCGTCCCACAGTCCGGGGGCGGCGATGAATCGGCGCATGAGCGACACCACCTGTTCGGCGCTCAGGCGGCCCCCCTCCGCCCCCGGCATGTTCCGGGACGGCGCAGGCACGGTCTCGAAGACGAAACGCCGCGCGTCCGGAGCAAACTCCCTGCCCCTGGCCGCCGGGACATGGCCCGCCGGGCACATTTCCAGCCAGGCGTGCCCCAGGGCCAGGACGTCGAGACCAAGGGGCGCGGCGAAAAGGCGCTTGGCCGGTCCCGGGCCGCAGCAGACCTCGATGCCGACCTCGATGGCGATGTCGTCGTCGATGTTCGCAACCATGCCGTCCCGGTACCGACGGCACGGCAGGCTGGCGACCACGCATTCGACGGACGCCCCGGAACTGCCCGGCATGGTTAAAACCCCCAGGCGGAAAGCACCGGCCGGGTAAAGCCCATCTTTTGCACGGCCATGTCAAGCGTCAGGGATTCCAGATCATCCAAAAGAGGATACGAAGGCCGGTCGAACTCCCGGAAATCCGTGGTCTTGATGTAGCGCTTGCAGGTGGCGCAGGTCTCGACGCGAAAGCCCGGCTCGTCCTCGGTGGTGAAATAATCCAGCTTTTTGGCGTCGTCTTCGCCGCAAAACGGGCAGACGAGACGCCTGGCCCGGTATTCCACATGACAGAAGGAACAGGTCAGGTGCCGCACGCCTTCCTTGCCCACGAAACGGCCATGCAGCGGCGGGCTGCCGCACACGGGACAGTGGCCGTGGGTCCAGGACCGATCCTTGGGAAAACGGCTGTAGATCGCGCTGCCGATGACTTCGAGCCCCGGGGCCAGGGCGGCCTGAACCAGGAAGGCCGCAAGCCGGGGAGCGTCGGGTGTCAGAATTTCGAGAGCCTGGAAGAATTTCTCGTCCCCGGCGATGTGGGCGTTCATGGCCGCCCGGGGATCGAAACCGCCGTCGGCCAGGGCGGCGTCAATTTTGAGGATGGCCGAAGCCAGAGGGGTGTCGCTGGGCCTGATCCAGTCCGCCAGCGACGTAAAAAGCTCCATTGCCAGGGCGCGGTCGGGATTGAAACGCTCCCTGGGGAAAAGACATGCGCCGCGCAGGGCTTTTTCCACATCCAGGGGCATGTCGGCCATTTCGCTTGCGCCGCCGGACTCAAGGATGCGTCCCTTGGCCGCCATCTGCATCTCCAATGTGGCGGACACCAAGGCCAGCAACGGCGCCGGAAAGTAGTTTTTTTTCGCCAGCGCGGCGGATTTTTTGGATATCAGCGTTTTTTCCCTTTCCAAATCGGGATTCATGAGGGCTCCTTGGTGTGTTTTGTCGAACATAAGTCAAATACCAAAAAAATCAATTCTCGTGATGGCCTTTCTCCCCATAGGCGTCAGCCGGGATGCCCATGGCGGAACAATCGGCCTGCCCAGCCGACTCCGACTGGAAACGAACGGACCAGTCCGACACATGGGGAAATAGCCTCCCAGATTGCTTCATGGCATACCAACGATTTGACGGCCCATGCAATCGTTTTCAAAAATATAGAATGTGTCCGCGATCACGCTCGATGTAGATTCGCATAATGATGGCTGTGCATGCTGTTGCACATGCGCATGGCTCCATGCAAGATGAAATCACACTTGACAAGTGGGGCGGTTTGGTAAATAGACACAGCACGCTTATCGAATTATTTCAAATCATTTTCAAAGATCTCAGCGTTGCGCTCTAAAAATTGTTCTCATCTTATTCCCTTTTCACCATAAAATACATGTCTATGATTCGTAGAAAAATTACATAACGATATTATTTCATCCAGAGCTATAATAGTACCATGAAAAATGTTATCCTGTTATCTGTATCGGCGGTTATCTGTGTATGTATCATGGAGTCTGCTCTCTCCTTGTATGAAAAATATATACATTCTGTCGAATATAATCCGCCTGGTAATGTCATAAATCTGCAAAATCTCAATTACAACGATTCCGAAATATCCAAAGCAAAACCGGACGCCGAGTTCCGGATTCTCAGTTTTGGCGATTCCTTCTGCCATGCCACAGTCTCTCCAGCCTATTCCTACAACGGAATTTTGCAATCGCGGCTTCAAGAGAAGGGCGTGGCGGCCAGGGTCGTCAATCTTGGCGAGCCCATCTCCTCCATTCCGCAATATCTCGCCACCATGAACAACTGGATGCCCCAGATCGACCACGACATGGTTCTGGTCAATATTTTCGCGGTCAACGATCTCGGAGAACTGTCCCGGGGCGAACTGCAAGACGACGGATATCTCAATCGCATCCTGGGCGACCTTTTTGTGGACGTCCAGACCGGACGCAAACGTCTCGACCATGCGCCGCACATATTCCCCTTGCGTGTCCTGGATTATCTGCACACCCTGTATTCATATTTCCGCGACGGCGCCTTCGTCCACCGCGACGTCCCTTGGCCCTACACCCTGGCCCACGGTCCCGTCTCTCCCGAGGCCTTTGTCCGCGTGGTCGCCAACGACCTTGCCATCTGCGCCCTTGAGACCCGCGAAAGCCATCGTCCGGCCTTGGATCGCGTGGCCCGGCTGGCCGGTGTCCTTTCGGACCTCAAGGCCCGGGGAAAGCGCGTCCTGATCACCATTTCCCCCGCAGAGGTCCAGATCAACCCCACGCTTTTTCACGAAGCCGCAGCGCGCCAAAACGCCGATCCCGCGAGCTATGACCTGGATCTGCCGAACACCATGATCCGCGAAACCATCCAGGCCGTGGACCCCGGTCTGGAGGTCTTCGACCTCACCCCCCTTCTGCGGGCGGCCATGGCCCGTGGGAACAATCCCTACTATCCTTCGGACGCCCACTGGAACGTCGACGGCAACCGCATTGTCGGCGAGGCCCTGGCCGACCGGATTGGACGCCCGTAACCCCCGGAACCGACCCTGCCGTCGGGCGCATTCCCGACAGACCCCATTCAGGCGACACGCGCGGTGGACAAACCTCCCCGGCGCGGATATATCATTTTTCTCCTGCTCTTACGGCTTGTCCCGATCCGTTACAAACGCCGATTCTCTTCCGTCCCGGCCGTGAGCGCGCAACCGCACCGGAGGTGGCCTGTGCCCTACGACATCGGCGTGGATGTCGGCGCCGTGAGCGTCAACTGCGCCGTTCTTGATGCCGATGGCCATGTGGTCCATGAAGCCCCCTATGTCCGCCATTTCGGGCAGGCCTCCCGGGTGGCGCGATCCGTCATCAGCCAGACCATGTCCCTCTTCGACCCGGGGGACATCCGCAGCGTCTCCTTCACCGGGAGCCGGGGGGAGCGCATGGCCAGGCGCCTTGGCGCGCCCCACGAGGTGGAGACCATCGCCCAGGCCACGGCCGCCGTGCATATGGTCCCCGGGGTGCGCTCCATCATCGCCATGGGCGGCCAGGACGCCTGCCTGCTCCAGATCGACTACGACGATTCGGGGGCGTGGCGCCTGGAATCCTTCGCCATGAATGGTCCTTGCGCCTCGGGCACGGGGTCTTTCATCGACCAGCAGGCCGAACGCCTGGCCCTGTCCATGTACGGCGGCGCCTTTCGCATGGATCAGGACAAACTCGACCAGGTCTTGGCCGATTTCATGGCCCTGGGCGAGCAAAGCGCCTATCCGGCCCATGTGGCCTGCCGCTGCACCGTGTTCACCAAGTCGGACATGATCCACCTGCAAAACAAGGGCGAAACCCTGCCAAACATCATCGCCGGGCTGCATCACGGCACGGCGGCCAATTTCATCAGCACCATGCTGGCCGGGCGAACCCTGCACGATCCGGTCATCTTCATCGGCGGCCCGGCCGGAAACAGCCTGATGCGCAAGGCGTTTCGCCGCTATTTTCCGGGCCTTGCGACCCCGCCCCACCACGCCAGCCTGGGGGCCGTGGGCGCGGCGCTGTGCACCCGGCTGGCCGGACGCGCCAACGCCCTGGACCCGGCCGTTTTGGCGGACAGCCGGATCGCCTCCGAAGAGGAATTCGCCCGAGCCCCCCGGCTGGCGCTGACCAGGTCCCATTTCGATCCGGACAATACGCTTCCCGAAATTCCGGACACCCATGGCGACCCCATCCCGGCCTGGCTCGGGGTGGACATCGGCTCCACTTCCACCAAGTACGCCCTGGTGGATGCAGGCGGGCGGCTCCTGCACAAAAACTACGTGCCGACCAGGGGCAAACCCATCGAGGTCGTCAGCGAGCTGCTTTCCGGACTGACCGCCGCCCTGGCGGGACGCTTCGCCCTGGTGGGCGTGGCCACCACAGGGTCGGGACGCAACGTGGCCGGGGATTTCCTCGACGCCGACCTGATCGTGGACGAGATCACAGCCCACGCCCGGGGCGCGGTGGCCATCGATCCCGGCATCGACACCATCTTCGAGATCGGCGGGCAGGACTCCAAATACATCGCCATCGAAAACGGCCGTCCCACGGATTTCGTCATGAACAAGATCTGCGCCGCCGGGACCGGCAGTTTCCTGCACGAGCTGGCCAACAAGCTCGGCATCAACATCGTGGGCGAGTTCCAGGACGTGGCCCTTGGCGCGAAAAATCCCGTGGCCCTGGCCGAACGCTGCACCGTGTTCATGGAATCCGACCTGGCCGCCCACGCCCAGAAGGGGGCCGCCCGGGACGATCTCATCGCGGGCCTGTGCTACGCCATCGTCCACAACTACCTGCACCGGGTGGTGGAAAACCGCCATGTGGGCAAACGGATCATGTTTCTTGGCGGGCCGTCGCTCAATAAGGGCATCGTGGCCGCCTTTGAAAACGTCCTCGATAGGCCCATCCTGGCGCCCAAAAACCGGGAGGTCATGGGGGCCTACGGGGTGTCGCTCCTGGTGCGCGACGCGTTTTTGCGCGGCGAGAAAAAGACCCGGCCCCGTGATATCGGCGAACTGGCCGCCACGGAGGTGGGCTTTACAGAGACCATCTGCCGCGCCGATCCGGCCTGCGGCAACGAATGCAAGCTCAAGGTCTACCGCTTCGGGGGCCGCAAGAGCGTCTGGGGCGGGGATTGCGGCCGCTACGAGGCCCGGGTCTCCGATCTTCCGGCGGAGACCGATTTTTTTGCGCTGCGCGACGACATCTTCCGACGGCATCTCCAGGCGGCCGGAAACGGCCATGGCCATCCCAAGGCGCCCGCCGTCGGCCTGCCCATGGCCCTGCATTCCCTGGAATGGGCGGTCTTTTGGACCACCCTTTTAACCCGCCTGGGCTACCGGGTCGTGCCAAGCGCCAAGACCAGCCGCAAGACCGTGACCGCCGGGGTGGAGTCCATGACCGCCGAGACCTGCTTTCCGGTCAAGGTCTTCCATGGCCACGTCAAGGGCCTCCTGGACGCCGTGGATTTCCTTTTTTTACCCACGGTGGTGAACATCCCCACGCCAGCCGCCGATGAAAAAGGGCTTTTCTGCCCCATGGTCCAAAGCTCCAGGTATCTGGTCGCCGCCGCCCTGGACATCCACCCCTCGCGCATCATCGGGCCCACCCTGCTTCTGGCCCACGGTCCCAAGACCCTGGCCCATGCCGTGGAAAGCGCCCTGCCCTCCGGACATCGCCCGGCTGCGGCCACGATTTACGGCGCCGTGCGGGCCGCCTTCGCCGCCCAAAACGCCTTCCAGGCCGATCTGCGCCAGGTCGGCCGCAGCCTCCTGGAGCTGCTCCCGCAGGACGAACCCCTGTGGATCGTCAGCGGACGTCCCTACAACCTGCACGACGAACGCCTGAGCCTGGGGCTTGGGCGATTGGCCGCCCGGCTGGGAATAAAAACCATCCCCCTCGACCTCCTGGACGTCTCGGCCACCCCGTTGCACCGTTTTCCGCGCATGTACTGGGGGCTTGGCAGCCGCATCCTGCGCGCCGCCGCCGCCACCGCCGAGACCGGGAATCGTTTCGGCGTGCATCTGGGAAACTTTTCCTGCGGCCCGGACTCCTTTCTGGAGCATTTTTACGGCCACATCATGGGCGAGAAGCCCTACCTTTTGCTTGAACTCGACGAGCACAGCGCCGCCGCCGGGATGATCACCCGCATGGAGGCCTTCGCCAACGTGGTGCGCGAAAACATGCGCTTGTCCGCCATATCCGGGAAACGCCGCCGGGAGGCCGCCCCATGACCGCCCTCCCGCCTTCCTCGCTTGCGGGTAAGACCCTGCTCATGCCGAACATGACCCCCACCGGATCGCCGCTTTTGGTGGCGGCCTTGCGGGCCTTTGGCGTCAATGCCGTGGTCATGCCCACCATGAACGGCCTCTCTCTTGGCAAGGAACTAACCTCGGGCAAGGAATGTTTTCCCTGCCAGGTGACCCTGGGCGATGTCCTGCACTATCTTGCCCAAGAAAAAACACGGCTCAAAGAGGCCTTTGCAGCCAAAGACTACGTCTATTTCATGCCCGAGGCCGGAGGCCCCTGCCGCTTCGGCATGTACAACACCCTGCATCGCATCGTCCTGGACCGCTTTCCGGAATTTCGCGACACGGGCATCGTCACCCTCAGCACCGACGACGGCTACGACTCATCGGCAATCTTCCCCCGCGAAGCCGCCGGTCCCTTCCGCAAACTGGCCTTTACGGCCATGATCCTGGCCGATGTCCTGGACCGCATCGCCTGCCGGACCCGCCCCTACGAAACGGCTCCCGGCGCCGTGGACGCCTGCATCGCCGCCGCCCTGTACGACATGGGCCGGGAAATGGAGGCCTCGGGCGCGTCCCTGGATTTCTCCCCCCTGGACCGCCTGGCCGCCGACACGGCCAAAAAGGCCGCCCGGCTCATCGACCATTCCCTGCCCCGGCGCCCCCGGGTGGGCATCGTGGGCGAAATCTATGTGCGCTCCCATCCCGGCTCCAACCAGGAACTCATCCGAACCCTGGAGGCTCTGGGCGCGGAGGTGGTCAACGCCTCCCTTACGGAATGGTTCAACTTCGTCACCCACTTGAACCGCCGCGATGCCGCCCAGTCCTTCCAGGCCTGCCTCAAAGACCTGAACGTCCCTGGACTCGCCGCCGCCGCCAAATTCCGGCTCGTCTCCCGCCTGACAATGCAGTGGCAGCTCAAACGCCAACACGCCGTCTATGCCCGGGTGCTCCCCCACCTGGACATCGCCGCCGACCATGACGTGGCCCACCTGGAAACCTATCTCGACGCGGAGCGCCTCTACAGCTTCGCCATCGGCACCGAGGCCGGCATCAGCATCGCCGGGGCCCTGGCCTACGCCCATGACGCCTTCGACGGCGTGGTCAACGTCTTCCCCTTCACCTGCATGCCCAGCACCATCTGCTCAGCCATCCTCAAGCCCATGCTGCTCAAGCAAAACGTCCCCTACCTGGATTCGCCCCACGACGGCTCCAACCAGCCCAACCGCGACATCACCCTGCGGACCTTCATGCACCAGGTCGCCCGCCGCGCCGAGTTGCGGATGATGCGCGGGAAGAAGGGGTAGGCGCGGGCAGATGGGATAGGCGCGGGCAGATGGGCGGGGGGAGCCCTCCGGGGGCCAAAGGGTTTCACCCTTTGGAATCCCACGTAAATGGGCTAGGCTAGGCGCACAGGACGGATGATGGGCAGCGCCGTGAGTGAGGGCCGCGCTGGGGGAGATGTGGTGGGGGAGAACCCTCCGGGGGCCAAAGGGCTTCGCCCTTTGGAATCCCAGGTAATTGGGTTGGGGCGGAGGCACAAGGCGGATGACGGGCAACGGCGCGCGGTAAGCGGGGATGCCGTCTGAAATGTTCTTTCAGGATGCGGCGTTGGGTGATTCTAGAAACGCGTCTGGCGACATATCGTGAGACGTATCAAGCCGTTTCTAGCGGCTTCTTGAAATAGGCCAGATATTCCTGGTTGCCCTTGGGGCCTTTGATCTGGGAGGGGACGACGCCCACCAGTTCCAGGCCGCATTCCTGCCGGGCGAAATCCGTGACCTTGGCCACGGCCTCGGCCTGATCCTCCTCGCGGCGCACCACACCCTTGTCCGTGCGCTCCGGCCCCAACTCGAACTGGGGCTTCACCAACGCCACCACCTCGCCGCCCGGCCGCACAAACGCCAGACACGGCGGCAGCACCAACGTCAGCGAGATAAACGACACGTCCAAGACCAACATGTCCACGGGCTCGGGCACAAGATCCGGCCCGGCATGGCGCAGATTCACCCCTTCCAGCACCACCACCCGGGTATCGCCGCGCAGCTTCTCATGCAACTGGGAATGACCGACGTCAGCGGCATAGACGCGCGCCGCGCCATGTTGCAACAGGCAGTCCGTGAAGCCGCCCGTGGAGGCCCCGGCATCCATCCCGACCTTCCCAGCAACCTCAATCCCAAACGCCTCGATCGCCGTCAGCAGCTTATACCCGCCCCTGCCGACAAATCTCTCCCCCCCGCTCACCTCAAAAACAACATCCTCCCCGAACTGGCGTCCCGGCTTGTCCACCCTCTCCCGCTTCCCCCCAGCCGCCACATACACCATCCCGGCCATGACCAATCGCTTGGCGCGCTCCCGGGAGTCGCACAAGCCCTGCTCCACCAGCCATTGATCCACCCGCTCTTTCCGCTTGGCCATGCTCACCCCGTGTTGTCGGGGAGGGGCTGCGCCCCTCCCCGAACCCCTCCCCGCCCGGGGGGAATCATTCCCCCCGGACCCCCTGATTCCGGCCGGATCGTCCCGGCGCGGTGCGCCGGGA
>Ga0209467_1001174_pt1 | contig 24502 bp, 29 predicted proteins | sample Higcelwee11metaG_FD_187175 | JGI IMG/M metagenome (GOLD analysis project Ga0209467, IMG submission 187175) | Freshwater pond sediment microbial communities from the University of Edinburgh, under environmental carbon perturbations - High... | ecosystem: Environmental > Aquatic > Freshwater >... | reverse complement strand
TGTTTTTTCGATCAATTCAATAGCTTTATATGCATAGCCCTGACGCCTGTAATTTTCATATACGAGCAAACCGTGTATCCAGCCAATTTTATTTGGGATCATTTCATGCCAGATGTGACCAACTCTTATATTTTCTTCATTTAAAATATAATATACATACTGGCCATGAGTCTTTATCCCCTGAGGAAAATACTTTTCGATCTCTTCTGTAGCTTTAAATAACGCTTCATCCTCTGACCAGTTACCAGCTTTTATTTTTTCCTGTGCATATTCCTTAATAACCGACTCTTTGAATACACCAAAATTATTTTCATCCATTCTTTCAAGCGTTACCATTGTTTCGTTTATCATGATTTACTCTCTTTATTCTCAACAATATCAATATTTAGCTCCCCCTGCCTGTGGATTTTGTAAAACCCGAGGCTGTTATTCTTTTCGTCAGTTATTTCCCAGACGGAATATAGCGTCATCCATTTTATGCCACATGGTTTATCAGGATTCATAATGAACCCGCCTTTTCTATTAAAGAATTTTATTCCCTTCACCGATCATAACAGTGCCGTTGAACATCTCTCTGCCAGCCAGATCATCTAAATATGACTCCACCGCTTTAACATTTTCTTTTTTAATCATGGGTAACTCGCTTTATTTAATCATTCGCTGGCGTTTTCTAAGTCTGTTCTAGTTAATAGACTGACAAGTTCTATGCCTTTTTCTTTTAAAATCTCTTTTCCATTGCTTTCTCTGTCTATTACGCAAATTGCCAGGTTGACAGTAATACCATCTTTTCTCATCTTTTCCACAGCATCAATAATCGCTCCGCCACTCGTTACTACATCTTCGATAATAACAACTTTTTTATTTATTAATTCACTACCTTCCGCATACTTACATGTTCCGTATTTTTTTGCTTCTTTTCTTATAAATGAAGTAGGCAATCCTGTAATCTGACTTAGGACAGTGGCAATCGGAATACCACCCATTTCAAGACCAGCCAACACTTCTGTATCTTTGGGTAAAAGAAACGACATTTTCGTTGCAATTTCTTTTAGAAGTCTTGGATTAGCTTCAAATCTGTACTTGTCAAAATAGGTATCGCTATATTGACCTGATCTTAATAAAAATTGACCTGACAATCTGGCTACTTTGTTAATCTCATTTGCTAAATTCATTTGAGGTTACTCCTTCATTATTTTTAACATCACAACTATCCCACAATTTTTTGGTAGTTAAAAAGCCTTATTCAATAACTATAACTTCTCCATCTCTAAGTGTTTTGAATGGTATATTATTTTTTTTGCAATACTCAACTTCTTTATCAATATCAGCTGATTCAGGATGGTCTGATTTATAATGAGGAAGAATAATGTAATCTAAGCAATTAAGACCTTCCCATATAGTATCCTGCATTTCCTCATAAGGTTTATCTTTCGGATCATCAACATTTTGAAGAGCTTTAAAATCAGGAGCAAGTACACAAATTCCGGCACTATATCCGGAATATACAAAATCCTTTTTCTTTAGAAGTTCCTTGAAAATTATGTCAAAACCACTTAAAAACATTGCTTGTCTGAGAATAAAAGTATTTCCGCCTCTAATAAAAACACCACCAAATTCATCTAGTTTTTCTCTCAATGAATCAATTTTTCCAAAAAATATTTTTAAATCCAAATACTTAACTTCTAAACCCAAAGCTTCCAAGCTTTTTATCTCTTTATCTTCCCACTCATTTCTACTATTCCAATCTACATTTGTATAATCACAGGCGTTTGGTATGTATGCAATATTCTTGTTTTCAGGCATCAATCTAATAAGATCATTAGATTTGTCTCCGAGCGTGAAAGATGATAAATAGAATTTCATGTTTTTCCCTCATAAATTATTGAAAAATCAAATTTTCTGCCTAATTGAAAAGTACTCATTAAGTTTATCCTTAAATTCGTGCCAGATTTCTTCGTTTTTCATTATATTCTCTGTTCTTCAGGTGTGTTGGAAAACATATATTACTTCCCTATATCTTAAATTTTATTTCTTCCTCGCCATAAATTCGATTATGCCGTGATAGTGCGGCTCACCATGCCCGTGATCATACTCAACTCCTTCCATACAACAGATTATCTCGAAATCTTTGAAATATTCCTTAAGTTCTTCTTGTGTAAAGAAATGGGCATGTGATTTTTTGTTTTCCAAATAGAAAGTATTTTCTTCGACTTCTTCGCACTTCTTTTTGATTTCTTCATAATTCGGTTCAAGAAGTGATAATGCTCCGACATAGACAATTCCGTTCTTCATTACACCTTTTCTGATCTTATCCATGATTATATTTATTTCTGATTTTTTAAAGAAATTCAGAATGTATGAAGCTATTATGAATGTGAATTTATTTTGCTCTATTTCATAATCTCTGATATCACAATTTGTCAGTACAGAGCCCTTGATGCCGAGATTCTCTCTGCAGCGCTCAAGTGCGATCTCTGAAATGTCGGTTCCGTATATTTTGAAACCGTCAATCGTAAATGGTAAAGAATTCCTGCCTTCTCCTATACCGAGATCCAGTATATTTCCTTCCTTTATCAGATCCAGATATTTAATGATCTTAGGCTCAGTTTTCATCGTCCATAATCTTTCTTGCTGCCTGTATCTTTCATTCCAAACATTTTCAGACATAATTTATCCCTTTACTTTTTCATCCTTCTCGCTACTTCAAGCACATTATCCCCAAGAATTCCGGCTTGTCTAAGCCTTTTTTCATCATGAATTATCTCACCTGCGGCACTGGCTCTTGCAGTCACTCCATTCAATTCACCCGGTACGCAGATCATCCCATAACTTAGCATCCAAGAATAAATAGCTTGCAAAGTATTATTTTGGCCAGCACCAGTCCCTGCACCGACAGCCATTGCACCACCCGGTTTCATTTTTAAAGGATTTTGAGATCGGATTGAATAGCATCTTTCTAATACTGCTGACAATTTTGATGAGAATGTTCTGTTGTAAACAGGGCTGGAAATAATGACTGCATCACATTCAAAAACCTCTTTATAAATATAATGCATATCGTCGTCTAATACACATATATTTGTGGCTAAACACAGGTCGCATCCATTGCAGAATTTTACTTCAAATTCGCTCAGATCAAAACGAACTATATCCCAATTCTCTTTTTCAAATGGTTTTAATGCGTGATCAAGCAAAACTCTGCTGTTGCTGTTCGGCCTGGGCGACCCGCTTATTCCTAATACTTTCATTTCATCTCCCTATATTAGCCTTGTCATTTCGTAATATATAATTTGATGATTATCTTTTACTTTTTCATTCTTAGATTCTATCTGAAAACCGCTTTTAAGATAACAAGCTATCGCAGCTTTATTGCTTTCCCTGACATTCAGTTTAATATGTGTTAGATTACTAAAGAAATCCTTAGCTTGGAGATTCATTTTTTCAATTGCGATTTTTCCGATGCCTTTGCCTCGGTACTCTTTATTGCCTATTAATATTCCCAAAGTTGCAAAAGAATCACCCTTATTGATTTCTTCCAGCCAGATACTTCCGATTGGAATTGGAGATTGATCAGGTTGTTCATTTATTACAATTTTCACCCATAAACAGCCATCAAATTCAATTATACCCGTATCAATAAAATGTTTCGGATAAAACCGTGACATAACCTGTTCAGTCTCAAGCGATCTTACCCAAGATTTATATAAATTCAGATCGGTGTCGCATATTTTTATAAGATCAATATTCATTTGAAGTATTTATCTCTTTAAATACAAGTTTTCTGTCAACAAATTCAAAATCGAATTTCTCAAACAATCGAATAGATTTTTCATTTAAAGGATGTATTTCACCATACAAGCAATCAGCTTTATCTTTATAATAGTTTTTAGTAAACTCAAGTAACCTGACAGCTACTCCATTTTTCCTGTATTCAGGATGAGTCCCTATGTGCTCAATCCAAACTGCTTTTTTTATTCCATGTACACATGCCATGATTTGTGTCAAAATATACCCAATAATTTTACTGTCTTGTTCGGCTATAATCAGCCCTTTTTGATCAAGGTAATAATTAATCAATTCTTTATTGTCTAAGACAAAGAACTTTTGATTGTTTATAGCATCATTAGCCGCAGAGATGTTATCTAATGTTTTGAGTTCTTCTATGTCTTCCTTTGTTGCTAATCTGAATTCCATATTAAATCCTATTTTATTTCTTCCTCACAATGAATAATAAATGATTTCCTGATTTTGGGCTCGTATTTCATATTTTTCCCTTTGCTTTTCGTAAGATGTTTTGAATAAATTCCGCCTTGGAATCAGTATATTTACCTCTATCGTCAACATATTTAACAGCCATACTTCTTTTTAGTTCAGCATACTGATTTTTTTCTTCAGGATTCTCTCTTAGGTAATCTCGAAATAAAAGATGATCCCTGAAAAAAAACGCTATTCATTTCAACCATGTGCAGATGATGAGTTCTTGGATTGCCTTTAACGAAAAAATGTCTGCCGGGTATTCCATTTTCTCCTTTGTATGCATAACCGGTTGCTTCGAGCATAGAAGCAAATTTAAATCCTTCATCGAAGTGATTTATGCCGATCAGAATATCTATTATCGGTTTCGCGCATAGATTCTCTACCGATGTGCTGCCGATGTGTTCAATTCTGATTTCTTTTTCAATAAGCGTATTTTGGATTGATTTCTTTTCATTTTCGAATTCCAAAGGCCAATTAATATCGTATTCAGATAGTATTACTTTCCCTTTTTCTAAGCCTATCATTCTCTACCGCCTCTCAAATAATTTAAAGTGTATTTTAAATTTATCATTATTTGAAGAAAATTTAAAGTATAAATTATATTTTTTCGGTGTTTCAAACATGCATACCTCGTCTTTTATAATGCATTCCTCTTGGAGTTAACACCTGCTTAATGCAGTATATTGCAAACTTTGTCAAGCTGTTTAACCAATTTATAACTGTGTAATTATCTCCAGAAAAGTGTAATCACAGGCTTAAATATCACGATTTTCAATATTCCACTATTCGAAATAAGGTTTAGTGATTTTTTTGTTTATCCAATCAAAACCGAATTTAATTCTGATCTCATGACCGTCTGAAAGATCAGGCAGGTCATTCTCTGAAAACCAATTTACATCTAAACTTTCTGAAGACTTTGTGCTTTCACCTCCGATAACTTCAGCTATGAACATCAGGTGGCAGAATTCATTATCTTTATAGGGATAATAAATAAATTCATAACTTGTAGAACTCCATGTGCCTAATAATTCAGTAATTCTTACATCAAACCCGGTTTCTTCTTTACATTCTCTTATCGCACATTGAGCAGGAGTCTCTCCTAAATCGTGACAGCCTCCAGGTAGCGACCATCTAAGGTTATCAGCTCTTTTAATTAAAAGCACTTCTTTTTTATTATTTACTACGAAAACATCACAGCCGACTAAAGGTGTTATTGGTTTCATTTTCCTATTCCTATATTAATCAAAGTATTTTGAAGCTGAAACTTCTACACCGTTATCATATTGTTCCATAAAGATCAATTCATCTTTTTGTGTAAAATAGTGTTTTATTATTGAAACTTGTTTGCTTAATGTGTTTTCGGGTATTTCATCCACGCTGAAATATCTCAGGTCTTTAGCTTCGTTATTTAGAGTCAGTTCGCCTGAGACAGGCAGACATAAGAACAAAAATGCAAAATCCGATTTTTCAGGTTTTGAACTAACACCAAGCAAACTTTTTATTTTTACGTCCAATCCCGTTTCCTCTTTCACTTCCCTGACAACTGCTGCCCATGGAGATTCGCCTAATTCTACTCTCCCACCCGGCAGATTCCAAACTTCTTTATCTGTCCTTAAGCATAGAAGTACTTTAGAATTATCGTCAAGTATGATTGCAAAAGCACCTATCGTATACATTTTACCTCCTTAACTAATGATTTTATCATGCCTAAACTTTTAATAATTTCTCAAGTTCCGTTAGTGATGTAATTGTGTATTGCTGTCCATAATCTTTAAATTTGTCTGTTCTATTTATAAGCACAGATTTCATTCCTACCTGATTTGCACCTTTTATATCTTTTTCTTCGTCGCCGATAAAAATCATATCAATTGTCTGCACCCCTAATGCAATAGATAAATCAATGAACCCTTTGCTGTTCGGTTTTCTATAGCCTACATCAATTGATGATAAATAAACATCAATATACTTTTCTATGCTTTGGATATCAAGCCTTGAGAATTTATTGTCCATACCATAAGCAACATCTGTCAAAATTCCGATTTTATAACCAATTTCTTTTAATTTTCGTAACATCGGTTCTGTGTCATCAAATGGTTTTGCGCTTGCCTGAAAGAATGAGTAAAATGATGCTTTAGAAGATTCCATAACTGATTTATCTTCTCCCCATTTATCAAAAATTTCATTAAATATAATGTTTGAACTATATTCCACTTCGCGATAATTTATGCGTGTATTATACTTCAACAAAATTGAAATAGCTTCTTCAATCCTAATTTCCGAAAAAGCTAAATTACATTCATTTAACATTTTTATTATCGCAGGCCTATATAACGAACTCCAGTTTAATGGATTGCTATAATCAATTAGAGTTTGCCCAACATCAAATCCGATAGCTTTTACTTTCCGATGTCTAAGCTCAATCATATCTTCCTCATCGCATTTATGACTGGGAATACTATCTCCCAGACTTTCTCTTTTTTAAATTTATTTTTATTTCGTGCCCAATCAAGAAGCATTGGACCATGGATTAATTCTTTCTGCTCAGGAAATTCTTCTAAAAATTTAGAAGTTAGATGTTCTGTTCTTGGAAATATATGAAAATGTATCTGATCACTTTCCTCACAAAACTGAGCACAATATATCTTAACCGGTTTGATAACATCGTTTACTAATTTTACGGTAAAAGCTAAATTCTCTCCTAACTTATCAAGATATTCTTTTGGTAATTCTTCGATTGATGATGCCTTAAATTTCGGTGTCAGGATCAAATATCCCGGTATAGCGCACGAATAGCATTGTTCAATTATATAATGTTCATTTTCGCTTATTAAAAAATCCATATTTTCAAAATCATTTTTCATTTTGCATCCTATCCCAGATTCGGATTGATTCACCTGACGGAAAACTATTTTCTTGAAGCAATTCAATTACTTTTCCAGCTACAAATACGGCAGTCAGCAATTTCCCTTTATCCTTATAATCTATAAATCTTTCGAGCTGTGAAAAGTCTTCAATTTTAGACAGTCTTATTTCTTTTTGCATATCAGTATCAATTATGCCCGGATCGAATGACAGAGTTTTTACGGGGAATTCCTTCGAATTTTGTTCGACACTTACGCATCTGGCAAGCATCTCTAACGCCGCTTTCGAACTGCAGTAACAACTCCAGCCGTCATAAGGTTTCTTTGCCGCACCTGATGAAATATTTATGATCCTTTTCTCGCATCTGAAATTCGCAGTCATTTCAATGAACTTTGAAGTGATCACTGCCTGAGAAACAATATTAACATTAAAGCTGTTAACAATTTCTTCCGCGGTATGTTTCTCTAAAGCTTTTACAGGCTTAACGGTACCTGCATTATTGACCAAGTGTATTGATTCAATATTTTTCTGATCAACATCTTGAAAAACACCTTTCATTAGACTCTCAAGTTCATTTACTTTATTAAGGTCAAATTCGATGTAAGTCAGTTTACACTTTTGCTCTTGAGCTAAGGCTATAAGCTTATCATTTCTTGTTCTTGAGATACATATCAGAAAATTGTTTGAATTCAACAATTTCTTTGCGATAGCTGCACCCAAGCCTCTTGAAGTTCCTGTTATTATGTAATAATTCATTGTTCTACTCTCCGAAAAACGCGTTTTTGATAAGCTCTTTGTCAGGAACTTGAAGCTATTCTTATCACTTCAGTTCTTCTCGATAAAATTTTTCAATCAGTTCGTTCTTTATCCAGTCAAATGCCTTCTCCTGATCATACACTATGTTAGATCGGAGTATTGCCTCCATATCGCCTCTAAAATGCAAAGATTTTTCTTTTTCTTCCAAATTCGATAAAAATTCATTCTTCTCGGGCACATTTCCGCTTGAAAAACTCATGTACCCGATAAAACATTGAATAATCTTTTCATAATTAAGTGGGTAATTTAGACTTGAATAATACAGATCAAAAAGATCCCTTCCTTTACTGCGCTGGTACAATGCCCTTAATTTTGTGCCTAATAATTCATTTATATTGTTTGTTTTGATTTTAGACTTTCCTTTAAACCATTCGCTTTCAACTTCAAAAGGAATTTCTTCCCAATCAAGCACATTAAAATGTTCTTTACAATTAATCTCTAACTTCAAACGAAGTCTTATTTGTTCATATTCCGAGTTAAATCTGTACAGAGCTTTCGCACCGTGCAGGCCTATCTTTGTATTCCTTTTTTCTTCAAAGAAAGTCACAACCTTTCCGATATGCTCTAATATAGGCTTTACTGGCCCGGGTTTGATTTGAACCAGATCAATATCTTCAGAATACCTTGAAGCAGGCTTTAGATATAATTTATGAAGTGCTGTTCCGCCTCTGAAGGCTAAATTCTCATTCAGAAACTCGTCTGAGAATATTTCTACCAAAACCCGGCTGATTATAAGATCCTGCTCGATCTGGTAAAACTCCTTCCACGGGCTGTGCTCCTTCCATTTTGCAATTTGAGGTTTAGGTATCATAGGTCATTTTCCAATTTGATATTTATATCCACTTTCCAGCGATTATCAACTGAACCTGCTTTTCTGCCTCGTTCAGGACAGAGAAGAACAGGAAAGAATCGGGATGAATTTATATGCTCAAAAAGCTTCGCTATAAGTTTATTATCCGCTTCAAATCTTTCCAGAAGATAGCCGAATCTTTGCAAGGTGCTAACATTGGGATACCATGAAAGTAAATCCAGCATATCAGGCAGAGTAATTTCCTCAATAAGCTCTTCAATTACCGTAAATATTCTGTTCAATCCGCCCAATTTTGACTGGTTATGTATTAAATCCACTGCTGTAAGCACAGGACTCGATATATTAAAAATTCCGGCATCAGATTTTTTTGTCAGTATATTTTTCTCCGGCCAAACTGTCATAGTATAGAATTTAAGATCAATTGATTTTTTCTTGATATCTAAAATTGCCGGAGGTATCGAAATTATATAATCTCTCTGGATCTGCTGGTGCCCTGCTCCATGAAATTTTGCGGCCGTATAAAATCCCAGATAATATTTCTTGTTCAGATACTTGAAAAGCTTTTCTGCATAAAGCTGAATGGGCAAATAATCCTGATTTGAATATTTAGGCGGAATGATAAGATAAAAGCCTTTTCTTAAATTGACGATTTCTCTCTTTATCACAAGCCTCGAAAGCTCCCTTTTGAGGGCAATATTAGTCTTTTTGACATTGATTTTCAATTCGTCCCATGAAAAAGAATATTCTTCGTAAGAAAGACGTTCTTTTATGTAATCGCGAATTGTCATGAATAGTTCTCTAGTTATTTTAATACCACATTTCGGTGTTTATGTAGAAAATATACTAAAGAGAATAAGATTTGTCAAGATAAAGTTTACAAAACGCTCTACTTAATTATCCCTTTTCCGACAGTATCTGCAACCATGCTCTGTACGAATTCCCAGAGCTCTTCGGAGCCGTCTTTAATGATCGAATTTTTATCGAGGATCATATCGGATGATATTTTATGCTCGATCCAGCCGTCTCCCCCGTTGTGATAATTCTGCATGATCGGTTCAAGCCTGTCAACGACGCGGGCGAACTTTGCTTCAGGCGTAATTCTTGCTTCAAATTCGTTCCAGAGCCCAAGGAACTCCTTCTTCTGATCTTCAGGCAGAATGCCGAATGTTATTTCAGCGCCTTCCTTTTCCTTTTGTTCCTTTTCCGCCTGCTTATCCGTATAAAAAATATAATCACCGGCATGTATCTCAACAAGGTCGTGAATTAGCAGCATCTTGAGCACTTTGAGCATGTCAATATCTTTGCTGTTTGAATATTCGGCAAGAACCATAGCCATCACGCAGATATGCCATGAATGCTCGGCGTCATTTTCTTTCTTATTTGAAGCGAATCGGGTAGATTTCCGGATGATATCCTTTATCTTATCGATCTCTTTGATGAATTCGATCTGTTTCCTGAGCCTGTCATTCATTTTTATCGCTGCTCAAATCTGAAGTCCTATTACCTGTATGTTTAAATTTATCCTGAAACTTTTCCAATCGCTCATAAGCTTTTTCAAGTGTACGCTCAGCATCGCTTTTGATCTTTTCGTAATCCTGCAGCTGAACTGCGTTAATGTTGTCGCACTTTCTGCACTTAAAAACAAGTCTGTCGTCTTCGGCGCTGTCTGCTTCCCAGAAAAATTCACCGCACACAGGACAGCATGGCCCTGTTACTACGGGAAAGAACTTATTAAGTTTCGTATCCCATTTCCACGAATGCGAAAACACTACCGACCCTAACCGAAAATAGAAATCCTTATCGTCTAATATGGATTCTTTTATCTCATTCCTGTGAAGCACGATCCCGAGATACAATCCGATGAATAGACAAAGTAAAGCTCCGGGTATGATAAATGCAGCTACAGAGACCATGTTCAAGGGTTTTATTATCTTATCGAAATTCAATAACAAAAACGAAACATAAAGTGCCGATACAAAGCTGATCACAACGCTTGCAATTATCGGATGCAGACTGATCAGAGCTCCTATTTTGTTAAAAATATTCTCTTTGATCTTTAATTTCTCATTCATACTAGGCTTACTCTCTTAAATATTGTTTACTTCTTCAATTGCTTCGAATATATAATCTGGGCTTGAATTATGTATCAGGATCGTCAGATCCGTCCCGTATTTTTTTGAAATCTCAATGAAATATTCAAATTCGGCTTTGATCTGTATTTTTTTGAGTTTGTTATGCGCATAAAGTGTAGTATCCATTACTATCAGGGGATGTTCGATTATATTATATGACCGTTTGCGGTCGATATCCCACGGTTTATATGCTCTACCTGTTCCGCATCTGAATCCGGCATGTCTCGAATAACCGAGCGTATAGTCTTCCTTTATCCCGGCTTTTTCCAGAATGTCGAATGAACTTCGGATATCGAACTGAAGGAAGTGCGCTCTCCCCTTCTCAACTTTGATATTATACTTCTTTTCAAGTTCAGTCTTTTCGCTGATTATATTTTTTTCGTTAAGAAGAGAAAAATAGCCGTAGTGAAGCCCGATCTCAGCACCTTTTTCTTTTAAACTTCCGAACATGACTATATCTTTTTCCGCAGTTGTGAACCATCCGTCGTTGTATGGGCCTTCCTGTGAAGTAAGGATGAAAAAAACCGGTTTTGTATTGAATTTCTCAGCAATTGAAAATATTCTTTCAAAAGTCTGATAAGGATCTTTAGCTCCGAAAAATGTTTTTCCCATATATTTTATCAGATCAGCAGCGAACAGAAAAGGATCAAACCGTTTTACAAGATGTCCTGCGAACATTTTAAGCGTATGTCCGCTGTTGAATTTCTCGAATGAATCTACATCGCATGTGATTACGACCCGAGGTGTATGTACGCTAAAAGAAACGCTTTTGTCGAGCTTTTTTATGATTTCCTTTAAAAACCCAATATACTCATCAACTACCGGCCGTTTTATAAATCCGTGCTTTACTGCCATGCTCAGGCCACCGGGAAATCTGCCGTGATCGTCATAATCCTTTAATGCCGCCTCTTCCCACCTGCTTATCATGAAGAAGAACGAAGCGGGAAGATCAAGTCCCATTCTTATCTCATTTTCGTGTCCGCTGAATGAATTATCACCGAAGATCACAGGCAATTCTTTCGCATAATCATTTGATAAATATGAAATTTCTGCCGGAATATTTTCAGGCTTGATGTAATCATTATCTTTCAGCTTTCCGAAGAACGAATCATTAAATACTATGCTTTTTCCGTTCGGGAGGACAAGCTTATAATCATCCCGCTTCTGAAACTCTAATTTCAACTCAATTCCGATCATATCTGAAATAATAGCGAAAATATAATTTTTCTCTTCGATAAAACCTTCAGGCGAAAGTATTTTGATAATTCCCGTCATTTTGCTCTTCTGATCAAAATTAATCCCATGATCCCGAATATTAAATTAGGCGCCCAAGCCGACACAATAACATTCAACTGTCCCACTGCTCCCCAGTTCTTGAACATTATTATAAGGAGATAATAGACGAATGCTATCCCCACAGAGATACCGAAATTCACAGATGTTGCGCTCCTTGCCCTTCCCGTGCTCAGGGGAATTGCTATCAGCATCAGTATCAGTGTTATGGCGCTGTAGGACATTTTCGAGGATTTTTCAACCTCCCACTTCGTCATATCTGCGCCAAGTGATTTTTTCTTCGTAATATATTCATCCAGCTCAAAATAACCCATTTCGATCGGTTTCAGTTCTATCTCGGCAATGTCCTGAGGCTCAAAATCCAGACTTACTATAACTGAATCAAGTTTTTCATATGAGGTAGAGTCAGCTATGAATTTTCTTCGCGTCAGATCGATAAGTTTCCACTTACCGCTCTTATATACCATACTTTCGGCATCCAGTCTCGAATCGATCGATTCGTCTTTTATATTTTGGATCGAAACTCCGGATGCCAGGCCTGTTTTGCTGTCAAACGAGCTGATATAAACTATACTGTTCTTTTCCTGATAAACGAATTCATTCATTTTTCTGTGGAATTTTGAGCCTTTATCGAGATAATAATCCTTAGCTTCATAGTGCTTTCTTGAGAAATACGGTACGGCAGATTCTGTGAACCAGAAGTGTCCGAAAGACAAGAGAATTCCAAGTATCAGAAGCGGTGCGGATATCCTGAGCAGGCTTATCCCTGAAGACATCATAGCGGTTATTTCGTTGTATTTAGTAAGGTTCCCCATAGTGAAAAGAAGGGACATGAAAACCACTATCGGAAATATCTGTGAAATTATCTCGGGAATTTTTAGCGTGTAGTACATAATATAACCGATAAGAGGCATTTTCGCGTCAATGAACTTATTCAGGTTGTCGAAAAGATCAATTATTATATATACCGTTATCATTGCCAGAAGCGCCATGAAAAGCGTCGAAATGAACTTCTTCAGCACATATGAATCAAGTATCTTTATCATTTAAGCAGTTTCCTGAATGGATGAACGATATACGAAGTTAATGTTTTCAGCCATGCGAAACTGATCTTGACGCCTCTGGAAGCGTAACGGATAAGGACAAGCCCGAGGATCCCTATTATTATATTGGCATTCCACATCGCATAGAACGGATCGAGTTTACCTCTGTCGGCAAGATCTTCGCCGGAGATCAGGAAAAGCCAGTAAACCATGAAAATAAGAATGCTCATCGTTACAGAACCGCCAAGCCCTCCCCTGCCCGACATCAGCCCGAGCGGAGCTCCGATAAGTATCATCACGATACATGCGAAAGACAGGGCGAACTTTTTATGATATTCCACTTCCACCTGCGAGATCAGAATTGCCGAAGCGTTATCTCTCTTAAGCCTGATGATCTTCGCTTTAAGGCTGTCCGCGCTCTTTTCCCTATCGCCGTAGTTATTTTTGTCATTTACTTCAAAATCAATTCCCGAAACTTCTTTAGTCAGTTCCATCTTTGAGAATTTCGATCTGAAATATCCGTCGGGCTTCTGAGGGTCAAGGTTCGCTATCTCTCCGTCATTTAAAGTGATCCTGTATCTTTTAATTCCCTGATCGTAAACAAGCTTCCCGCTTTCGGCAGTGATAGTTCTTCTGAATTTTCCTGTTCTGGAATTCTCGAGAAGTATAATTTTAAAAAGTTCGTTCTTTTCGTTGTCTACCTGCTGGGCTTTTATCACAAAACCCGGTATGTCGGTAACGAATATCCCCGGCTCAATAGCGGCAAGCGGTTTCTTTTTCGTTATCGAAGATTTTAATATCTTGCTCTGGTGGTTCATCTCCGGCAGAATGTTATTATGGAAATAAAACATGCCGAATGATAAAAAAATTCCTGCTATTATCGCGGGAGCCATTACCTGATATATGGAAATGCCGCTCGACTGCATTACTGACCATTCATTGTCCTGCGACAGCCGTCCGTAAGCCATCAAAGAAGCTACAAGCACCGACATCGGTATGGCGAGAGCAAGGATCCATCCAAGGCTCAGGTAAAAGAACTCCAGTATCACGAGAAGGTCCAGACCTTTTCCTACAAAAGTGGTCATCATTTTCATAATTATGTTAAGCACGAAAATGAACAGGATCATTCCCAAGGACATAAAGAACGGGAAAATATGTTCTTTCAGTATGTAAAAATTAATTATTCTCATAATTGGTAAAGAATATAAGCAATTACCTTACAAAAACAAATTAAAAACAATTGAAAATATACAAATATTTATTTATATTCCGGCTGTAATTTAAAAAGGAGTCAACTATGATGCTCTTCGATCCTGTCTATATGATAATTATTCTAGTAACCGCAGTATTGTCCGGTATCACTTCAATGATGGTAAAATCAAGCTTTAATAAAGGCAAGAAGGTGATTTTAAGAAGCGGTCTTACGGGAAGCGAGATTGCAAGAAAAGTCCTTGAAAGCGCTAATATTTACGATGTTAAGATCGAGCAGCACAGCGGTTTTCTTACTGATCACTATAATCCGACGACTAAGACGCTTGCTTTAAGCACTGAAGTTTACAGCGGAAGGAACGCAGCGGCTGCCGGAGTAGCTGCCCATGAAGCCGGCCATGCTATCCAGCATTCTCACGGTTATGTTCCCATGTACATCAGAAGCGCGATCGTTCCTGCCGCCAATATAGGAAGTATGCTCGGGCCATATCTCGTCATTTTTGGAATTATGCTGGGTGCGGCCGAAGGTGCCGGCTTTGGTTATTCGCTCGCTGTTATCGGCGTTCTTATGTTCGGCGCGGCTACTTTCTTTTCAGTAATTACGGTTCCGGTTGAATTTGACGCATCTTCAAGAGCGAAAAAAGAACTTTACAGCTTGAGGATTATTGACGGCGATGAAGAACTCGGCGCAGTAAGTTCCGTTCTCAGAGCAGCCGGCCTTACTTATGTCGCAGCCGCCATCGGAGCAATCTTGAACCTTCTTTACTGGGCATGGAGAGCGGGCCTTCTCGGCGGAAGAAGAAGAGACTAAGTCGACAGTATTTCTGTAATAAGTCGAACTGATTTGCATTTTTTATAATTGATTATCACGAAACAATTCATTAAACTACTTGTGTGTATTCGCAACAAGTTGAAATTTAAAATAAGGACGGACTAATGAAACAATTGTTATTTATGTCTCTGATCTTTTTTGCTTTATGCCTGCAGGCTGCGGCAAAGGACAATCTTACCGATATTCTCAAAGAGGAGCTTAAAAGAAATTATGATGTGATGAGCAAAGAAAAAACAGCGCCGTATTATATGTCGTACAGGGTAAACGACATAAAAACATACAGAATTGAAACTTCGTTCGGGCAGATCATGAAGTCCGCATGGAGCCATGAGAGAAAATTGTGTACAACTGTACGAGTCGGTTCAACCAGACTGGACAACACTCACCCGATAAAAGGTGAAAATTACGGATGGTTCGACTGGGACGAAGGGGTCGATCTTCCTTTAGAAAATATGCCTGAAGGAGTTAAGCAGATATTGTGGAAAGAAACCGAAAAACAGTATCGTAAGTCAGCCGATACCTATGCAAAAGTTATCGCTAATATGGCGGTGAAAGTCGAGGATGAAGATAAATCCGATGACTTCAGTATCGAAAAACCTTACATCCACAATGAAGATCTGCCAAAAGAAAAAGATCTCAAAATTGACACCAGATTATTGGAAGAGAAACTAAAAAAGTATTCGGCATTATTTCTCATGAATAAAGATGTTATAAAAGGAAGTGCAGATTTTGCATTTACGATAGAAAGGAAATATTTCGTATCAAGTGACGGAAGCAGCATAACCGAAAACAGAACTTCATGCAGAATGATGATAAACGGGGAAACACAGGCTGACGACGGAATGGATCTGCCTCTGTATAACAGCTATTTCGGATTTTATCCCGCAGATCTGCCCTCTGATGAAGAGATTATTAAAGACACTCAAAAACTATCTGAAACTTTGACAAAGCTGAGAATCGCACCGGTAGTCGATTCGTTCACCGGCCCGGCGATTTTGTCAGGTGCTTCCGCAGGTGTTTTCTTCCATGAAATATTCGGACACAGGATCGAAGGACAGAGCATGAAAGACGAAAGCGATGCCCAGACATTCAAGAAAAAAGTGGGAGAAAAAGTACTAAATGAGAACCTTTCGATCGTATTTGACCCGACTATAACAAAATTCGACAGATTTTTTCTTAACGGCGCTTATAAATACGACGAACAGGGACAACCGCCTAAAAAGCTGAATATAGTGGAAAACGGCATACTTAAAGACTTTCTTATGTCCAGAACTCCCATCAGCGGATTTCCGAATTCAAACGGACACGGAAGAGCTCAGGCAGGTATGCAGGCTGTAAGCAGACAGTCAAATATGTTTGTAACCTCGAACAAACCACTTACGAATGAGGAACTCAAACAAGCACTGATATCAGAAGCAAAAAAACAGGGAAAGGACTTCGGTTACTTTTTTATAAGTACTGTCGGAGGTTTTACATTTACTGGCCGTTATGTTCCGAATGCCTTCAATGTCACTCCGACTGAAGTTTATAAAATATTTACAGACGGCAGACCGGACGAACTTGTAAGAGGAGTTGATCTTATAGGAACACCACTCTCTATTTTTTCAAACATTGAAGCCGCCGGAAATGATTATGACATTTTTACCGGTACATGCGGTGCGGGTTCAGGGTGGGTGCCGGTCACAACGGTCTGCCCATCGCTGTTTGTAAAACAGATCGAAACACAGAGAAAAGATAAGAACCAATCTAAACTGCCTATACTTCCAAGACCGTAATCTAAATTCACAGGAGAAATTTTATGAAAAAAACAATATTTTTATTTATATCCGTTACGATACTAAATATGACATACGCACAGGATGATATTATTAGCGAGGCAATGAAATACGAGATCAAAAGAGGAATTGACAGCCTCAGAATTGAAAAAATGCTACCTCCTGCTTACATAAGTTATACCATATCCGACGCTAAAACCTTACAGATAAAATCTTCTCTCGGAGCCATAATAAAATCAGACGAACAGCCGCTCAGACTTTTCGACAACAGAGTTCTTGTTGGAACAGAAGGAAAAACTAACGAAAATTTTCTTGATGAAAACAATCTGTGGAATTGGAACAGGTTAAGTAATGAAGTTCCATTTACAGGCGGATCCGATGATATTCGAAGAGCTTTATGGCTTACGACCGACAATAATTATAAAACCGCGATATCAACTTATGAAGCAAAAATGTCAGCGCTAAGCCAGCAGAGTTTTTCTGACGAAGATAAAAATGTTCTTGATTTCAGCCCGATTCCGAAAAATGAATATTTCGGACCTTATTTGACACAGCCGACAGACCGAATTAAACTTGAGAAACTTTCAAGCACGCTTTCTGCTGTTTTCAAAAAATTTCCTTCTATCCAGAAATCCGAAGTAAATATCTGCTACTTTGACGGAAATGTTTATTTCGCTGACAGTGACGGCAACAGTGTCCGTTATCCTCTTCAGATATCTTCGGTTAAAGTTACTGCTGAAACACAGGTTCAGGGAGGAGAAATACTGAATGATCATGTATTGTGGTTCGCTAAAAGTGTATCTAATCTTCCTTCAGAAAAAACTATGCTTGTAGAAATTGAGAAAGCAGCAAAGAATTTGACTGATCTTACAGTAAAAAGTCCTGTTACTGAACCATACAGCGGACCCGTATTGTTTGAAGGCCAGGCCGCTGCAGAGTCATTCGTCCAGATGTTCTTTTCACAGCCTGACGGCCTTGTATCCTTCAGAAAACCTGTCGCAGGCAATGAGCAGATCATAAGGATGGCCCCTGAGAGATTTAAAGAAAATTCTGTTGAAGCAATGCTTAATAAAAAAATTATATCAAGAGATTTGACAATTGAGGCTGTTCCTTATCTTTCAGAATTAAATGATACCCGTTTGATCGGAAGTTTTGTCGTGGATGCAGAAGGCGTTACCCCTACTGAAAAACTTATTTTGGTTGAGCAGGGAGTGCTCAGAAATCTTCTTGCAGACAGAACTCCCAGCCAGAAAATGGCATCGAGCAACGGTCATTCCAGACCCGCATTGTCCAACGGTGGCATCAAAGCAGTCACAGGACCTGGTGTGATTCGGATGACAAACGATAATGAAGAAACATCTTTAGATTTAAAAAAGCTAAGAGAAAAGCTTCTGTCTGCTGCTAAGGAAGAAGATCTCGAGTACGCTTATATAGTCAGGAAAGTTATTTCAGAAGCCGCAGATATACAGAACGGAAATTCTGGAAGGTGGGAAAGAGGGGCAAAAAAAGATCTGTCCAAAACCATTCAGGTTTTCAGAATCAAAGTATCTGACGGAACAGAAGAACTTGTCAGCCTTGCCGAAGTTCAGGGTTTAAGTATAAAATCATTCAAAAAAATACTCGCAACCTCTTCGGAGAGCCAAATATACAATACAATGATTCAGCCTGTTCAAGGACATATCCCTAACTGGTCTTTTGATCTTTCAGGGATCCCTGCAAGCTTTATTCTCCCTCAAGCTCTGCTTTTTGAGGAACTTGATGTAGTAAGAGAAAAACAGGAAATGGTAAAAAATATTCCTCTGGTTTCAAATCCTCTGGCACAGAAGAACAAGTAAATAAAAAAGCCCGGTCGACCGGGCTTTTTTTATGGATCAGCGGTTGAAACCGCCCATTGGAAAACCGTCCGTTTTTTTATAACCTTCCAGCGGTTTGAACATTGATTTGTCAACACCGAACTTTATATCTGTGTATTCCATTTTCATTGAATATTCACCCATTTTCATTTCCATGCCGGCAAAAACTTTTCTCGCGGGATCAATGAACATATAGGCGTCGCCTTGCGCCTCTTCGCCTTCCATATCAACTTTGTATTTGTCGCATTTTACTCCGGCAAAAGTTTCGCTGCCTACTTTCTCAACAAGTTCTTCTTTTTCGAAACCGGGCTTCTGCTCCTCTCCGCCTGGTAGATCGCTGAGAGACATCACGGTATAAGTTTTGGATGATTTAACATAAGAATACACCATCTGCTTTTTGCCTTCGGTAATGTACAGGGAAATATTATCCTTCATATCTGTTCTGCTGTTACCTTCACTGTCGGTATAAATCGTATAAGGATCCATTTTCGGCATTCCGGGCATGTTCGATGTGGTTTTTACCACAGCCGAAAAACCTTTCAGCCATACATCGCCGCTGACTACAGAACTAAGTTTAACTTTCTGTCCGGCTGTCAGAGCCAAGCAGATCAATGCAAGCGACAGGATCGTGATTTTTTTCATTTACAATTTCTCCATTTTAATAAATTATTTTTTCTTACTGTTTTGGCTTTCACTTGTCATCATTTTGTAAATTATACCGCCAAGGATGGCTCCGACTATCGGTGCGACCCAGAACAACCATAGCTGGCCGAGAGCTTCTCCACCAACAAAGATAGCCTGTGAAGTTGATCTTGCGGGATTTACGGATGTATTGGTGATCGGGATGCTGATTAAATGGATAAGCGTCAGAGCCAGACCTATCGCTATGCCGGCGAATTTACCGTTGGCATTTTTATGCGTAGATCCCATAATGACAAAAAGAAAGAACATCGTTAGAAGCATTTCCGCTAAAAAAGCAGAACCCGCGCTGAAAGCTTTCCCGTTATAAACTGCCTCTCCGTAAAAATTCGTAGCAAAAGCTCCCGCCCCTTCAAATCCCGTAAATGTATCCGATCCGCTTATGATCAGATATAGAGCTAAAGCAGCTGCCGCAGCTCCGAGAAGTTGTGCGATAATGTATGGTACAAGGTCTTTTGCGTTAAACCTTCCGCCAGCCCAGAGTCCGAATGATACTGCAGGATTAAAATGTCCGCCCGAAATATGTCCGACGGAGTAAGCCATTGTAAGAACTGTGAGTCCGAATGCCAGAGATACCCCCAGAAGCCCTATTCCGATATCCGGCACTCCAGCCGCATATATCGCGCTTCCGCAACCTCCGAAAACAAGCCAGAATGTTCCTATGAATTCAGCCGTCAGTTTTTGGGATAATTTCATAGTACTGCCTCCATAAATTTATTTTACAAACAGAAGTTTATGAATGGGAGAATGAAGAAGATCGAGCTGTTCTTGTTGTAATTAATCAGCCCGAACTGAAAATTCTTTCCTCCGCCCTGGATTATGTTCAACAAGCCGATTTGCAGACCGACCATGTTTTGTCCGGTATGATTTATAGTTCCCCACTGTAAGCCTTTCATACTGCTCGTGGTTGAAAATATCGCAAGTTGTATCCCTTTAGAGTTTCCTTTATTGAAATTCACCCAATTATACTGAAGTCCGGTAAAATCTGAATTAACCTGACTTACAAAACCAAGGTCAAGTCCGGTAACATTCGCGCTTGCGCTGTGAACGAGGTTTAGTTTTAAACCTTTTATGCTTTCTCCTTCTCCCTGAATCTGCAGTGGATTAATAATTCCTATCTGAAACGGTTTCTCCGCCAGAAGGCAGAAACTTAACAGCAGCAGCGCTGAAAATACTAACTTTTTCATTTTTGTACTCTCCTTTTTTAGTTCTTCAGCTACTAGAATTTATATGATAATCCGATACCGAGAACTTCTTTGTAAACTACTTCCATTCCGGGCTGATTTATCATATTGAAGCTGACACTCGCGTTTACATACTGGTTCACTTTCATAGTGAGGAGATTATCCCATGTGATGTACAGATTCTGCGGATCGTTATCATAATTTGAGAAAGCTTCAAGTTTTGATTCGAAATTGATGTTTTCCATTAAAGGCTGTTTGTAAAGTATCCTCATGTACCCGCCAATTTGAGATTCAATGTTATCTCTTCCGTCTGGGCAGAGATCGTCATTCATTATCATATCTGCCTTGTAAGTGATCGGCGAAATGAAAGCTGTCAGCCTGTCGCTGGGTTTATAGTCCATACCGACTGCAAACAGCATTGCACCGGGTGAAAGAAATTCGGATTTTGTTGTATCAGCAATCGCGTCTTTGGTTGGTGTCATCTGAGATTTGAAATTGAAAAGTGCTGCATAATACCATGCTTTAAAGGCTTCTCTTCCGTATTTTGAAGTAAGATCGATCTTGTCTTCTGATTTTACAAGATCAGCGCTTCCAAGCTTAGAAAATCCGTAACCCAGATCAAGATTGTTATCCCAAATATTTTTCCCGTCTGAAAAATTCGCAAATATGCTCACAAGTGATGCCACATTCATTGAATTTGTACCGCCCGAAGGCCATTTGGTTGAAAATGCCGCCTGTGAAAAATTCATGTTCACAACTCCGCCTGTCGTCCAGCCTGTCTGCTCAGCTTTTAACTCTTTTTTTAGAACTGCTTCACCTTCCGCTGTCTGCGCGAAAGCCATGATCGTCAATGCCAATCCGATTAAAAATGATATACTTCTTTTCATTTTTCCCCCTTTATTATTTGTTTTTCAGGATATCCCTGATCTCACCAAGCAAAACTTCTTCTTTTGTAGGTGCAGGAGGAGCTGCAGGCGCTGGTGCCGCTTCTTCTTTCTTTTTCAGGTTGTTCATAACTTTGATCATCATGAAGATCGCAAACGCTACGATAATGAAATCGAAGGTTACCTGAATGAAATTTCCATATTTGAGCGTAACAGCAGGAATTTCGGCTACAGCTGTCCCCATTGCATCAACTGTTGCGGGAATTTTATCTTTGATCGTGATCGCGAGTTCTTTAAAATCCACTCCGCCGACCATTACCCCGATAGGCGGCATAATAATATCATTTACTACTGAACTGACGATCTTGCCGAATGCGCCGCCGATTATTATACCGACTGCCATGTCAACTACGTTTCCCTTCATTGCGAAGTCTTTAAATTCTTTCATAATGCTCATATTGCACTCCTTTTTTAAAATTGAAGTTTTCTGATGTAACTTATGCTTTATCAAATATACGATTAATTGATTGACAAATCAAATTTGTATCTATTTTGACAGCAGTTTTATGAATTTTTCTGTGAATTCGTAGCGGTTGGTATCGTAAGGAACGATTGCAGTTACTTTCTCTCCTTCGTTCTCGACATTAATGTCATAAAGCATTTCTTTGACCTGGAACGCAAGATTTTCCTGAAGCTGAAGAGCAATTTCAGTATTTTCAACATCGTTTAGCTTTTCCATATCGAAAATGAATTTGATACCTTCTTCTCTTCCAACATCGATCGAAGCTATGCTTTTTATAAATATTCTACCGGCTATTATTGAAAGATAAAGGTTATTGAACAGATTGACCGCTTCGGGCGGCATAATTCCGAACCTGTCTTTTATCTCGTCCGTAAGAGCATCTATCTCGTTCTTCTCTGTAAAATTCATCATACGCCTGTAGATTTCCACACGCTCGGAGTCATCTTCGATGTAATATTCGGGAAGGAACATCTTCGACCTTAAATTGACTGACGATTTGATATATTTTGAAGGTGTCTTGATATGCCTTAACACTTCTTTGAACTCTTCTTCTTTAAGCTCCATAACAGCATCTTCAAGGATCTTTGCATACAGGTCAAAACCGACATTCTCGATATAGCCGCTCTGCTCCGATCCGAGCAGATTTCCGGCTCCTCTGATCTCGAGGTCCTTCATAGCTATCTGGAATCCGGAACCGAGATCCGTGAATTCGCTTATCGTTTCAAGCCTTTTTCGCGCTATCGGAGAAAGCGAGTTCGGTTCTGAGGTAAGCAGGTACGCATAGGCCTGCCTTGATGATCTGCCTATCCTGCCCCTGAGCTGATAAAGCTGGGACAGTCCGAATGTATCCGCTTTATTTACTATCATCGTATTCACATTCGGGATATCAACACCGTTCTCTATCAGAGTAGTGGCTATCAGAACGGAATATTTTTTGTACATGAATTCATGCATTACCTGTTCGAGCTCGGCAGGTTTCATCTGTCCGTGGGCTACTGTCATGCTAACATTCGGAACTATTTTTTCAAGAATAGCTTTCATGGAGAATATCGTCTCCACCCTGTTGTGGATAAAGAATACCTGCCCTCCCCTGTCTATCTCTTTCATGATCGCTTCGTATATGATCTCTTCCTTGAAAGGATGTATCTCGGTCATTATCGGAAGCCTGTTTACAGGCGGAGTGTTTATTAAACTCAGATCCCTTACGCCGATAAGAGACATGTGAAGAGTTCTGGGGATCGGGGTGGCTGTCAGGGTCATTACATCGATATTTACCTTAAGCTCTTTGATCCTTTCTTTATGCGAAACGCCGAATCTCTGCTCCTCGTCAACTATCAGAAGACCGAGATCTTTAAATTCGACATCCTTTGAAAGTATTCTGTGCGTTCCAATGACTATATCAACCTTTCCCGCCTTGAGATCCGCAAGGGTTTTCTTCTGATCCGAAGCTCTCTTGAATCTGGAAAGATATTCCACTCTGACAGGATATTTTTCGAGTCTGTTCCTGAAGTTTTCATAATGCTGATCGACAAGAATTGTCGTAGGCGCAAGAACGGCTACCTGCCTGCCTGATACCGCGGCCTTGAAAGCTGCTCTCATGGCTATTTCAGTCTTGCCGAATCCCACATCTCCGCAGATAAGCCTGTCCATCGGTACCGTTGACTCCATATCCCTTTTGAAGTCATCGGTTGATTTGATCTGATCAGGCGTGTCCTCGTACTCGAATGATGCTTCCAGCTCGGTCTGCCAGATAGTGTCTGTCGGGAATGCATAGCCTTTCGCGGTCTTTCTCTGCGCATAGAGCTTTACTAATTCTCTTGCGGCAGTTTTAACCGATTCTTTGGTTTTCTCTTTCAGTTTCTGGAACTGATTTCCGCCCAGTTTCGATAACGCGGGCGCAGCCGCATCGCCGGCTTTATATTTCTGTATTAAATGTATCTGATCAAGCTTCAGGAACAGTATGTCTCCGCCCTTATAAAGCAGTTTTACGACATCGCGCTCCGAGCCGGCTACCGTGATCTTCTCCAGACATAAAAACTGCCCGATACCGTGATCAATATGGACCACGAAATCGCCGTATTTCATCCTCTGAAGGTCTTTGAACGGAATGATCTTCTTGAATCTTCTTATTAGTCTGGGTCTTCTGACACGCCCGAATATCTGATGATCGGTATATACGGTCAGCTTCGAATCGGGAAGGAAAAACCCTTCGTGAAGCCCGCCGTCAAGCACCGTATAGTTTTTAAGCTCGGGAATTTCCTCAAAAATTATTTCGTTGAATCTCTCGGTCTGCCCGGTATTATCGCAGAGTATGTATGAATAAATATCT